>TARA_R100000388_G_scaffold150_1_pt1 | contig 11499 bp, 5 predicted proteins | sample TARA_R100000388 | Tara Oceans TARA_R100000388 (sample SAMEA2620360) | marine metagenome | biome: marine biome (ENVO:00000447); feature: surface water layer (ENVO:00002042); material: "saline water (ENVO:00002010), including plankton (ENVO:xxxxxxxx)" | depth 5 m | reverse complement strand
AGCTAACGCTAACCCAGAAATACAATTTATATACAATCTACTACGTGACGCTAATGTTGACACACAGGCGGAAGGCTGGCACTTCAACAGAGAACGTCATGTAACATTTAACAAAGATTCTAACACAAACAAGATAGCTATATCTAACGACATAGTTAAGATAGATTTACCAGACAACTGGAGCAGAAGACATTATAATTTTGTTAGACGTGGAGGATTCTTATATGATAAGATAGATCATACAGATGTCTTTACTGACATGGCTGACTCAATCGAGTTGGATGTGATTAGACTATATAACTATGAAGATCTACCTCCTGTATTTAAAAGATACATAACTTACAGAGCCTCACGTATGGCAGCTACACAGCTTGTAGCTAACCCACAACTTGTACAATTATTAGGACAGCAAGAAGCTTTATCACGTGCTGCTCTTATGGAGTACGAGTGTAACCAAGGCAATCATAGTATGTTTGGATTTGAAGATGATACAGCATACACAACTTATCAACCATGGAGAAACATTAGAAGATAATGGCAGGCATTACACAAACTATCCCTAGCTTTGTCTCGGGCATTTCAGAACAACCAGATCACTTAAAATTCCAAGGACAGCTAACGGATATTGTAAATGCAATACCTGATATTACACTTGGATTATATAAAAGACCGGGTGCAAAACGTATAGGAACTGCACCACTTTCTAATGTACAGAGTGGTGGTTCTTGGTTTCATTACTTTCGTGATGAGACAGAAGGATCTTATGTAGGTCAAGTTGCAGCTGACGGACAAGTCAGAGTCTGGCGTTGTAGTGACGGACAGCTGATGACTACAGCCTATGGTACAGGTGGTCAAACAGCTATACAAAACTATCTTGCAACAAGTGAACCAGAAAATTTACAGTTCCTTACTATTAACGACACTACCTTTGTTAGTAGTCGTGACAGCTCTAATGCTAATACGCTGGTAGGTACAACAGGAACTACAGATGATAGACCAGAAGCCCACTGTGCTATGATCGAACTTTTACGAACAGAAAATGGACGTCAATACGGTATTAATATATACGATAGCTCTGCTACTTCTAGCCTCACTACTGTAAAGCGAGCAACACGTGTAAAAATTAGTAGTCATACACTAGATGAATCTGACGGTACAGGGCACTGTCCCGGTATAGGAACAGAGGTATTTAGTACAGCTTCTGGAAGTAAAACGAATCTTATATTTAGAATTACAACTCTAGGTCAACAAGGTGTAAGCCCTAACTATAGTGCTAACAGTAATGGACCGGGAGGTAGTAACTATAGATGCAGTTATCAACCAGAAGTGGTACTACTACATGGTGGTGAAGGATGGGATGTAGGTGACACAGTAACAGTTACCATGGAAGGTTTTAACTATACAGTACGTGTAGAAGAAATAGAAACTACACAAGTTAAGGCTACATTATCTAGTGCAGGCGATGGGCTCATTCGACCTACACCTACACCTTTTGATGCTGATACAGCTGTAACGGCTGATACTATATTAGCTGGTATAGTTAGTGATTTACCGGCTGGTATAAGTGCTAAAGTTATAGGACCGGGTATATATTTATCTAGTGCTAACCCATTTAACGTAGAAATAGCTGAAGAAGATCTCATGCGAGTCTTTCAAAAATCAGTAAATGATGTTACATTACTACCTAATCAATGTAGACATGGGTATATAGTAAAGGTACAAAATGCTAGAATGTCTGACGAAGATGACTACTATCTACGATTTGACGGAGAAAATAATTTAGATGGTGCTGGCTCATGGAGTGAATGTGCAAAACCGGGTATAGCTAAAACTTTAACAAACATGCCATTAGTTATACAACGTACAGCTACAACTACATTTACTGTAAGACAGTTTACGTATCAGGATAGACGAGTTGGTGATGATAATACTAACCCATTACCTACATTTGTCGGTAAACGTATTAATAAAGTATTGTTTTTCCGTAACAGATTAGCATTATTAGCAGGCGAAAACGTCATATTATCTAGACCGGGCACGTTAGGAACCCCTGATTTCTTCATAGAATCAGCTCTTACTGTGTCTGCTAGTGACCCTATAGACATATCTGCTGCATCTATGTTTCCATCTGATATATTTGATGGCATAGAAATCAATGCTGGACTGCTAGTATTTAGTACAAACCAACAGTTTTTACTATCTACAGATGATACTGTGCTAAATCCAGATACAGCAAAGCTGCGTAGCGTATCTACATTTAATTATAATAAAGATATACCTCCTATATCACTAGGTACTACCATATCTTACCTTGATAATTCTGGTAAATTTAGTCGATTGAATGAAATGGCTAACACATCTAGAGAAGGAGAGCCTGATGTTGTAGAAATTAGCAAGTTAGTACCTACATTATTACCAAAAAATCTAGATTTACTTACTAATTCACGAGAAAACTCTCTTATATTAATAGGTAAAACTAATTCTGACACAGTATTTGGTTATAAATACTTAGCTATAGGTGATAAACGACAGCAGCAAGCATGGTTTAAATGGAAATTAAACAACCCATTACTGTATCATTTTATTATAAATGATGAATATTTTTTCTTAGATACAGATAACTTCTTACAAAGTCTAAAAATTGTACAATCAGACGATGACCCTATCATCACACAAGATGATGTTAACTATCAGATACACCTAGATAATCATACTACTGTGAGTAATGGTGTATATAATGCAAGTACAAACTTAACAACATTTACTAACCAATCAGACTGGATAGATCAAGTTACTTCACCTAACTATTCTCTAGCTATAGTTGACTTAAATACTAACGCAACTCGATTAGCAAGGTATGCTTTACCTACTGTAATTAATGCAGATGACTTTACAGTACCCGGAGACTGGTCTACAGGCTCATTTACTATAGGTTATTTATACGAGTATCTTGTTAAGTTTCCTAGAATTTACCCTAAAAAAATCTCAGGAGAAAAATCTTTTGCCGATGTTAACTCATCACTTATTTTACACAGACTTAAATTACACTTCGGTAAGATAGGTCTTTACGAAACCACACTGACTCGTGTAGGAAAAGATGATTATACAGAGGTATATGAGTCACCACTGTTAGATGAGTATGAAGCGTCAGATGCACCTTATTTAGAAGAGTACATTAAAACTATACCTGTTTACGAAAAGAATAAAAACGTAGATATTACACTTAAATCAAGTCACCCAGCTCCAGCTACCCTAAGAGCGATGGCATGGGAGGGAGACTATTCACCATTATTTTACAAACGTGCCTAATTACATACACCCAATAACTATCGAGGCTGCCACAGAGGTAGCCTCCAACCTACGCTTAGAAGACTACAGAGAGGTCACAGAAGGCCACGGACTTGATCCGAGGGTGTTTCTACCTATGGTCGCTAAAGAAGGCTCTGCTGTGTATTTCACAGTCCCTGACGGCAAGACTGCCGGACTAGCCGGAGTAGGAGACGGTGGAGCTATCTGGATGTTATGCACTCCAGAGATTCATCGTTATCCCATCACATTTGCAAGAGAAGCCAAGCGGTATGTCGATAGCCGTGAAGAGCCTCTATTGTGGAACATAGTAGACTGTAGAAATACAGTGCATTTAAAACTGTTAAAGTTTTTAGGTTTTAAGTTCTTACGTAAAGTTAAGAATGGACCATATCAATTAGATTTTATAGAATTTTGCCGTGTGCGTAGATGCTAATGCGGGTGCAAGACATGCAGCCCGACAAAGATGGATGGAGAAGGATGCTAAGTATCGTTCAGAATCCCTAAAATTTTGGAACAGAGAAACGTCTGCTGTTCGTGGTATGCAACGTGCTGCCACAGGTTATAGCCGAGCTATTAGTAATGACTACCAGCGAGCCTTGTATGTACAGGGTCAAGCAAGGAAAGCTTACCAAGCAGGCTTTATAAAATATCAACAAACAAAAGGCTCAGTCGATGAAGGTGGTAGAGACAGACGAGCTAAAAGAAAAGGATTAGTTGCTCTAACCAGAGCCAGAGGACAGCTAGATAATGCTGTACAAAAAGAGTTTGGAGTACAGATGCAGAGACGCTACAGAGCGAGATTACTGAAGATGCAAAGTGTTCAAGCCCAAACAAGACAATCACTTGGTATACGACCAGAGTATGGTGCTCCAGTATTGATGCCTCCATCTGATAGACTTAGTGGTGCGTTAAGTATTGCAAGTACTATTGTAGGTATTGCTAGTGGACTTCAAGGCATGGGATTATTTAGTAAAAGTGCTGGTACTGGTATGGCTGGTGCTGGTGCTGGTTTAAGTACTTCACAACTATTTGGTGGCGAGTTACTTCAAAGCCCTCTTGTGAACCAACCTCTTGGAATTGGTGGTTATTTTACAGATACTAACCCATTTATAAGCTGATGACACAATCTTATTTTGAATATCTAGGGAGACAGGAAGCTGCTCCCTTTACTAACGAAAAGTTAGACTATGAACAAACAGAACCTGATCTAACTAAAGCAGTTAATGATCAGATTGACAGAAACATCAAGGATAGAGCACAGTTTTTCCAAGACAATATTGAACGCTACAATAAAACAGTAGCTGGTAAAACTGCTAAAAATCTCAATAATCTTTATAATCTTACTGTTACTGGTAAGGCATTTTTAGATCAGCGTCAAGAGTTTAGAGAAGATAGAAAAGCTTTTGACGAGCTTATAGCTATCTACAATGATCCTACAAAGCGTGAGCAGTACGCTACTGTTGAAAAAAATCTTCAAGAAGTAGAAGGTGATCTTAAGAATGATGAAGATATAGAAATAGCAACTATTGAGCAAACTGGTACAGATACCACAGGTCAAGTTGTATCAGGTACACAACTGCTTGATTTTAAAAAAGCTATAACATCTAACGAGTTTTTAAATGGCAGACATGCGTCAAAAAGTATGTCAACTTACTGGCCGAAATACTTAGAAATAGCTAAAGGTAGTTTATTATATAATAACAAGTTATATGAAGACTTAACATTCTCAGAAAAGCAAGAGTGGATGAAGATTGCAGGGGCTAATTTTGTAGCTATGTTTGCTAAGGCTAATCCTCGAATGACAGAACATCAAGTCATTACAAACTTTATGCCTAGCTTTGATACTACGTCAAAGAACTGGGCTGGTCAATCGTATGATGTTGAGAATAATGCAGTAAATACTTTACGTTCTAATACATCTACTCAAAACTATATTAACGCTATCAAAGTTTCAGCTGACGCACACAACAATCCTAACGTTAAATCTGCTACTATTAGCGGTGTCTATGATAAGTCTGGTTTTATACAGAATAAAATAGAAATACTAAAAGCTACAGGTGACCCTAATCCAGCTAAGACAGCTAATGACATGTGGGTTAAAATGATAACAGATAATATAGATCAGTTTGATGAACAGGATATAGAATATTTACTATATCATGATAAGTTTGAAGCCAAGCAGCATGCTGGTACTGGTAAACTATCTAGTTACTATGATATACAACCAGCTAATGCTAATAAAATAGCACAAGCTTTTATTGAGAATAATCAAAAAAACAACTTAGCATCAGAACAAAAAAGACTTGATGATATTAAACTTAGACTTAACAACGGTCAAGAAGTTCCAAGAGATGTGCTAACTACATTTAGTAATGAAGAGCTTAGACAACAGGCAGAAGAATTATTAGAAGCTGGTGAAAAGACTGAGTTTAGTAGACCTGAGTTTAGTGTTAAGTCTGAATTATTTTACTCACTATCTGATGGTAGAGCTAAAGAGTTAGCTGCAATACGAGGTAATCCAGAAAAATATGGTGATTATACTTGGCGAACTACTACAACTAAAGGTATTTATGACCAAGCTGGTGATTACTTTAAAAAACAATACCAAGAAAGATTTGAGGTAAGTGGCGATAGAAATGATGCACTAGAAATTGCACAACAGAAAACTATAGCAGCTATGAAAAATGGTGAGTTTGATGATGTACTTAGTGATATAATTGAAGATAGTAAAATTGCTAAATCTCTTAAATTACGTAAAGTATATGAAGCTGATACAAAAGCTGCACTTAATTCTACTGTATTACTAGAAGGTGAAGAAGATCCTGTACTTAATGGCATAGATTACTTTAGTGGTAAGGCTGACAAATTAGATCATACATGGACTTTACTTGCTCAATTATATCCTAACAAAGGACCATTAAAACTAGCACATGATAGATTAGTTAAACTTGGTAAGATTAAACCTATACCAGCTTTAATGTTTGATGCAGATGTTAAAGTATTAGATAGTCCATTACTAAATCAGAAAAACAATGCTACTAAAACTATTATAGCAGCTGAGAATGGTGCCGATGGCAGTGATAAATATAAAGAAATGTTAGGTGCTTTACAAACACCAAGTCAAGTAGAGAATGGTGGTGTAAATGCTATTAAAGGTCCAGATGGAAACTATGTTACAGAGTTACCACTAGGTAAACCTTTATCAGAACATACTATACAAGAAGTGTTTGGCTTGGTACAAGCTGGTTATACAAACATAGGTCTATATGACATGACACCAGCTGCACTAAAACAAGTGTTTACTGATAATATGGGAAAGATAGACTTTACCAGACTGTTTGACGAACAAGCACAATCTAAACTATTACTGGCTAGATTGTATCACAAAGCAAACAATCAACATTTATTTGGTAATGCTGATACATCATACAGAAGACTGATGAATTTTACAGAAGATCAGATCGAACAGTATGAGTCAATGATTGAAGAAATACCACCATTTATGAGATTAAATACACTTTATGGTCCAGCCGCTAAGGAGGCTATTAACCAAAACTTATAACTATGGAAGAATTTGATGTAGAATACGATCCTACGGGATTTACTTCTACCGAAGAGTTAGAAAAAAGGCTTGAAGAAGAATCTATCGCACAAGATAAAATTAATGAAGCTCAAGCACTAGCTGTTCAACAAGAAGAACAAAAAGAAAAAGAACAAATAGATCCTAGAATGACCAACGATAAGTGGGGGCTAAAAGCTTTTGCTAAAGAAGGTCAGTCTATTCTAACTGGTGGTATACAAGATACTATTTCTTCCAGTACTACATTTGCAGAGCGAACATTCGATGCTGTATCTGGTAGGATGCAAAAGGAGAAAGAGGAACAAGGTTACTACAGACCAGACTGGGATCCATTTGTTGATGAAGATGATCCTATCATAACTAAAACATGGTGGGGTAAACTTTTAAGAGGTACAGTACATTTTGGTAGCATGGCTGCCGGTATAGTATTATCAGCAAAAGGATTAGCCGCAGCTGGTATACCTTTACTAGGAGCAGCATCAGCCAAGATGTTAGGACTTGGAACTGTTACAAGAGCTATGGCTATTGGTGGAGTTTCTGACCTAATATCTAAAGAATCAGATGGACATAATGCTCTAGGAGCTTTGACTAAACAGTATGGTTGGATGGATACACCACTAACTACAAAAGATACTGACCATCCAATGATGATGAAATTCAAAAACATTGTTGAAGGTATGGGTATAGGTCTGATATTTGATGGGGCAGCTCATTTAATAGGTAAAGGCAGAGCTGGTGTTAAGAATCAAATTATAAAACGTAACTCAAGCATAGAGCAGCAAACAACAACTCAAGCTTTAGCACAAATACGTCAAGGAGATACTAACTTTCGTGCAGCTAAAAATGCACCTATCGCACAAAGACATCAAGGTGCAAATGTCTCTGAGGTTGACGCCGGTCAGGCTAGAGATCAGTTAAAACGTACACGTACAGATTGGGGATCTGAAGACGGGTCTACAGGAAGTGTAACTACAGCAGTAGAACGTGAACGTATAGCACTAGAAGGTGGTACAACAGACGAAGTAGTCGAACGTACTCTACGAGGTCTGATGAGCGATGAGAAGTTTAAAACTGAAATGGAGTCTGTAAAAGGGAATAGAAAAGCTTTGGCTGAAGTATGGCGTGATGCAGTTCATTCTTACAGACAGATTATTGAAGGTAGAAACGCAGCTGATATGCCTGCGGAAGAGTTTTTAAGTGAACTATTTGAGAAACAAAAAGCTAGCATACCGTTAGGTGATGAGACATTTGAGACTTGGTCTGCTGAAACAGTTGTTACAGCTGACTTAGTTGTTGGATCATTACTAAAACAGTTACGAGATACTGGTATAGCTGGTAGAGAGCTAGCAGATTACGTGTCATTAGATGATATAGATGGACCAGCAAAGCAGATTATAGATACTATGCTAACTGCTTTGACACAGACTAAGAAATCTAGGTTTGTAGCATCTGATTATTTTAGATCATTTGGTGCTGGTAAGACTAGAGCACAAGTAAATGATGCAGTTAACCAAGCTGTAGCGTCTGACATGCAAGATGTTAAAGATTCGATTATGTCTATTCTTAAGATTGCTAAAGATGATGCGGATGATAACTTATTAAACGCACTATTTGAAGCATTTTCTATGATGAAGAATGTGAATAATCTAGATGACTTTGACAACTGGGCAAGAACTATACTCAGAGGTGGACAGATAGCAGGCGAAGGACCACAACGTACTGGTGCTTTAATACGTAGCTTACAGGAAATGATAAGTCATAGTGTACTTAGTGGACCTAAAACACCACTTCGAGCACTTTTAGGTACAGGTAGTGCAACATTTTTACGTCCATTATCTACATTTATAGGAGCCACTATGCGTTATCCGTTTACTGGAGACGCAGCTACAGTACGTGGCAGCCTTGCAGCTATGAATGGTATGTTAGAAGCTATACCAGAAGCGTTTGATTTATTCTTTACTAAGTTAAATGGCTACTGGAGTGGTGATATATCTACTATTAAGACTAGATTTATTGAGTTTACTAAAGGTGACGCTAACTGGGAAGTTATGCGTAGATGGGCAGAAGATAGTGGCAGAGCATCTAGACAAGATCGTGCTATCTTTGCGTTTACTAATATGATTCGTGGTATAAATAACAATAATCTTTTTACTTACTCTACTAAGATAATGGCAGCAACTGACGATGCCTTTACATTCTTATTAGGTAGAGCTAAGATGAGAGAAAAGGCTATGCGTCGTGTACTCGAACTAGAAGGTAGCGGTGTACAGTTACCTGTTATTAATGCTAATGTTATGAAAGCATATCAAGATGATTTCTACACAGAAATATTTGATGCTAATGGTAACATTAAAGATGATGCAACTATGTTTGCAAAGAAAGAGGTAACACTAACACAAGATCTAACTGGCTTTGCAAAAGGTCTAAATGATGTTATGACATCTAATCCTTTTGTTAGACCATTCTTTCTATTTGCTAGAACTGGTGTAAACGGATTAGCACTAACTGGTAAGCATACCCCCGGATTTAACTTTTTAGTAAAAGAGTTTAATGACATAGCTTTTGCTGGACCTAAAGATATACCTAATCTTAAAAAGTATGGTATTAACACAGTAGAAGAATTACAAAATGCTAAGGCACTACAAACAGGTAGATTAGCGATAGGCTCTGCTGTGACCTTTATGGGTATACAAGCATGGCAGTCAGGTAGACTTACTGGCGACGGTCCTACAGATAGACAGATGAGACAGGGTTGGATAGATGGCGGATTTTTACCCGGAACTATAGAAGTTGGTGGTGTTAGAGTTAACTACGAAGATATTGAACCCATTGGTCTAATACTTAGAACTATTGCTAACGTAGGTGACGCTAGTATACTTATGGGTGAAGAGTGGACAGAAAAAGAATTACAAAAGATTTCTCTTGTTATAGCTCAGGCTGTTACAGGTAAATCTTACTTAGCTGGACTACAGCAACTGGTTGATTTAACAGCTGGACGCCCCGGTCAGGCAGAACGTATACTTGCTAGTATTACAAACAACACTGTACCTCTTGCAGCTTTACGTAATGAAATGGGTAAGTTACTTAGTCCACATATGCGTGAAATCAACTCTGGTGTATTTCAGTCTTGGCAAAACCGTAACTTAGCTACTGAAATTTTACCCGGTATCGAAGGTTTACCTATCAAGTATGATATGCTAAACGGTCAACCACTCAGAAAACATGACTTTATGACTCGTGCATTTAATATGATTAGCCCTATACAGCTAAACATGGATCAGAGTGTAGGTCGACAGTTTTTATTTGACAGTGGTTACGATCTAAGAATCAGTACATTTTATGCACCTGATGGTACTAATCTAACTGACGACGCTGGTATACGATCTCAGTTTCAACAAGCTATAGGTCAGTATAATTTGGAAGCAAGGTTAGAAGAACTAGCTAGAGATCCAAAAGCTATTGCATCTATGAAATTAATGAGACAAGATATACGTGCCGGTAAACGTGCAGAGTATAATGCTAGAGACTACTATCACAACATTATGATAGATAGAATGTTTAAAGAAGTTAGAAGATTAGCTTGGAATGACATTAAGTATAGACAAGAAATACTAGCTCTAATTAGTGAGCAAAAACAGAAAAAACTAGAACAAGAATATAAAACTAGAGAATCAAACAACCTTCTTACAATGTATAAGTAATGGCAACAACTTTCGTAGACTACACAGGAGACGGAAACGCTACGAAGTCGTTTTCCTTTCCTTCCATAAAAGAAGCAGATGTTAAAGTGGATATAGATGGTGTAATTAAAACATCAGGTATCCACTATAATATAACTAGCTATACAACAACCGGTGGTGGTAACGTAGTATTCACTTCTGGTAATATACCAGCTAGCCCAGCTTCTATACGTATCTTTCGTGATACAGATGTAGATTCAGCTAAGGCTACATTCACAGCAGGGTCATCAGTTAAGGCAGGCGATCTTAACAACAACATGACACAGATTCTGTATGCTGCACAAGAAGAGCAGAATCAAACAATATTAGCATCTGATATAAAAGATGGTGTTATAACCAGTGCTAAAATAACAGATGGTACAATAGTTAACGCTGATGTAAATGCGTCAGCAGCTATTGCTGGTACTAAAGTAGCTCCAGATTTTGGTTCACAAAATATAGCTACAACTGGAACTATCAATAATTTAACAACAACAGAGTTAGCAATATTAGATGGTGCAACTGTTAGTACTGCTGAATTAAACAAATTAGATGGCGTTACATCATCAACATCAGAGCTAAACATCTTAGATGGTGTAACTGCATCTACAGCTGAAATAAACAAGTTAGATGGTGTTACCGCATCTACAGCTGAAATAAACAAATTAGATGGAGTAACTGCATCTACATCAGAATTAAATATTCTTGATGGCGTAACCGCTACAACTACAGAGTTAAACATTATCGACGGAGTTACTGCTACAACAGCAGAACTTAATTATGTCGATGGTGTAACTTCTAATGTACAAACACAACTTGATGCTAAACAACCATTAGATGCTGAACTAACAGAACTAGCTACAATGGCTAGCGGTACTGCTAGTGCTTTAG
>TARA_R100000388_G_scaffold33104_2_pt1 | contig 11539 bp, 14 predicted proteins | sample TARA_R100000388 | Tara Oceans TARA_R100000388 (sample SAMEA2620360) | marine metagenome | biome: marine biome (ENVO:00000447); feature: surface water layer (ENVO:00002042); material: "saline water (ENVO:00002010), including plankton (ENVO:xxxxxxxx)" | depth 5 m | reverse complement strand
GGTCCTCGGCTACTAGGCCAAGGGTGCAGGGTTCAGGGATCAGGGAGCCGATGGCTTGATCCCACTGCTTCTCGTATTCTTCTTTCATATTTCAGATACCTGCTATTGCAGGGGAGCCGCCCCCAGTTGTAGGGAGCGCAATTATAAACTCCATTCCGTGGTGAATCCGAGTTGTGACATGTCACAACTCAGACCACCAAGGAACGGAACTTACTCAGACAAGATACAGTAGATCTTCTCTGCCTATTCTCTTGAGGTGGGCAGACAAGTGAGTGCCTTTGTAGCCTCTTTTCAGGTTTACAAAATCCTCGCGGTCCTTTTGCAGGGACCGCGAAGCCTCATATTCCTCTTGAGCTTGCCGAGCAAGCTCCTGCTCGTTGCGAGCGTAGTCCTCGCATATGTCCCATCCTTGTGAGATGGCGTGGGTGGATCTCCACGCCAGACCTGTCACCCCGTTGGGACGACGGATCTGAGTGAGGGTTGCAACAACCCCCAGTTCGGGGTGGGTTACCTCCCCGCAGCGGGAATCTACTCCCTGCCAGTGGGTGGTCTTCTTAAAGACCCCCCAGTAAGATACATGTTGGTCTTGGCATCCATCGAATATGGACCCCAATGCTTCAAGGAATGTCGCGGAGGATTTATCCTCCACGAACTTTGTCTTATTACTCATAACTTCTTTATTGGTTGGTTTAGTTGGTGAGTTGTGACATGTCACAACTCGGCTTCAGTACTACATTGCAATAGCACCACGGCAGCCTTTGAGTTGTGACATGTCACAACCCAAAGACTGTTTGCGGGGTTATTACTCGGAGTCGGCAGGGGAAAGCAGACCGATCAATTCGTCCGCTTGCTTTTCAGTGAGACCAGCTTCAATGGCCGCGTTGATAGCTTTTTTGGCCTTTTCAAAAGGCGAGCTAATCACAGGTGCTTTGAAGTACCCGAGAATGCGAGACTTCGCTTTCCTTGCGCTAGCGTCTTTTTTGCCCACAAATTTGAGACCTTGGCGTCCCTCCTCAAGTGTGCAGTTATACCCCTCCGCGAGAATAGGTAAAAGATCCTCGCTCATAGAAGCGAGCTGCTCATCCGTGGCGTATTCATCATCCGCAATATTGAAATCCACGCAAAGCATCGCAATCAGGCGCTCATTCGAGTTTCTTGCCGCATCGTTTTTCTTCACGTTTCTCAGGATCTCGTTTTTTGTGTTTTTCGATATCATCTTATCTTTTTGTTTTAGGTTAGTAGGTGAGCTGTGACCTGTCACAACTCACATCACCATTCTATCAATCCGCCACTTTTTCCACGGGCAACCGCCCACAAACCGCTGGACCCCGGACCCTGATTCCTGATTCAGGGTGCAGGACGCCACGGGTGGGGGGCCACCTTTGTCGCGTCGTCGCGCTACTACAATACACCCTCTGTGAAAAAATTTGACAGATCCCATCCGGTCATTATTGTCTCATATGCCCAAGAAAGAAAAACCAAAGGAATCGTATTACGAGCGCAATCGTAGACAGCGTCTGGCCTATCAGAAAGCCTACTACTGGAAGAACAAAGAGGGGATTAAGGAGAAGAGAAAAAACAAAGAAAAAAATGACCCCGGAGAAATCCAGAAAAAGAAAGAATACGCAGCTACATACTACAGAAAGAACAGGGAGCGTATTTTTAAAAAACGAGCGGAAACGAAGAGAAGGCGGCTAGCCAGTCAGAAATGAGCGGTAAAAGCGGTCTGACGGCATAAAAAAGGCCATCCGGTCACTTTATAATTTTCACAAAAACTGATATAATACACCACCCCCTTTTTAAACCTTGTGCGAAAGTATGGTTACCCTGTTTATATAAACAGGGAAACCAGTATATAATAAAGACTTTTTAATAGGGGGGTTCGGAAATCTAAACTTTATGAGTAAAAAGTCAGAACACACCTTAATAGCCGTAAAAGGCTTGCCCCACTACCTAGTCACCCCCGACGACTACGTGTATTCTAAGTTGTCATCTAGGAAGATAAAGAGACGATGGTATAACCAAAAGTGGCATTCTCCTATCCGCTACAAGGGCAAAACATATGTTGTAGGTCATGACGACCTGACTTCGCCTCTTTTCGATGTGGAGAAGCTCGAACAGGCTCCCACAGACCCACGGAGCTACACGGAGGTTAGAGAGGTTCCCGGATACCCTTCTTATGGTATGACTAAAGAAGGCGTAGTGTGGCGCATGAAGCCATACAAAAGAAACCGAAGAGGCAGAAAGACGCCCTTTCAGTTGAAGGAGAGAATGCACCACGGCAGCCCTTATTACAAACTAACTGATGAGGAAGGCAAAACAAGCATCAAAAGGGCGGTTCGTATCCTCGAAGAAACGTGGGGAGAGCAGTCTTAAATTTTTGACAATACCAAAAATTTAAACTACGGTCCATAATGCTAAATAAAAAGCCTACTGGGGTGGACGCGCTGGATTTAGAAAATCTAGACGACAAAGGTAAGCCCGTCGAAACCCGACTCCGGGATGTTAAGAGTGCGTTGTCTATCTACGCTACCTTGAGGAAGGCTGACGAGAAGTCAGCGGTCAATCGCGCCAGAATCGACGCGATGTTTGACGGAGCCTCCCCCTACAATGAAGACAAATTACGGGCGAGCGGTCAGTCTCTCAAAACGAATTTAAACTTCGGGGAGGCGCAGCGGTTCCTAGATATCTCACTCTCAGCTTATGTTGACCTGTATTCTAGTTTAGAAACCCTCGTAGAGGTCAGCGGAACTCTAGGCGAGGCCGCCGAAATCCAAGAAATGGAGAGTATCGTGGCAGAAGAGTTGACTCACATGATGAGGTCTTGGCCCGAGTTCCACAGTAGTTATCTGAGACTATGTACAACTTTCATTAAGCATGGTGTTGGCGTTGCCTACTTCGACTCGCCCGAAGACTGGAGATTCCGTGTAGGGGGATTCACAGACCTCCTTATCCCCCGCCAGACCCCATCGTCTGAAGACGCCGTGGACGTTGCTGTCGGTCGCAGGGACTACCTAGTTCACGAGTTATATCACTTCATTAAAAACGAAAAAGCCGCTAAAGCCGTTGGTTGGAATGTGGACGAAGTTAAACGAGTGATCAAAACTAACACGAAGACTACAGGCCGGGGCCACATGGAGAGTGGCTCAATGTATACCGATTATGAGGCGATTCAGTCTGAACTTAAAAACAACGATCTCTACACAGGTATCCAGAATCCGAAAGTACCCGTTCTCCATTTTTGGGTCCGCGAGATGGACGGGACAGTCAGCCACTACATTTGTGCGGAGGATAGTCCTAAAGATTTCTTATACAAAAAGATTAGTAGGTTCAGTTCTCCCGAGCAAGCATACGTTATGTTCACCTACGGCGTAGGTAGCAATGGCACGTATCACAGTATTCGGGGTCTTGGACAGAGAATCTTTTCTCACATTCAGACTTCTAACCGTTTGCGTTGTCAGCTAGTAGATGGAGCCATGCTTGGGTCTGCTGTGATGATTCAGCCTGAAAGCCAGAGAGCTTTAGACGAATTACAGTTCACTTACTACGGAGCCTACGCCATCCTGAGTCCCGGTGTCAACATCGTAGAAAAAGCCATTCCAAATCTTGGTAATGCTGTCGTTCCGGCCCTTAATGATCTCACGGCACAATTACAACAAAATACAGATACCGTTTCCACCTATGGTCCGGGCCAGAGTTCACCTTACAGGAATCAGATGCAGATTGCTTCTGATATTGATATTAATACACGGATCTCTGGTGCTTCGTTGAACTTATTTTATTCATCTTGGACTCGACTGATGAGGGAAATCGTCCGACGAGTAACAACAAGTAAGAAAAGTGACCCTGCCGTTAAAGAATTTTTCCGCCGATGCACTGAGCGTGGCGTCGATGAAAAATTTGTACGAAATCTAGACCTCACCAAAACACGAGCAGTCCGCTCTGTGGGTAATGGGTCTAAGGCGGGGCGGCTCGTCGCCCTGCGTGAACTTCAAGGAATGTATGGCCGACTCGACGAAGTAGGACGACGAAACCTAGACCGAGATGTCATTTCTTCAAGTGTGGGGCACGAGATTGCTAATCGATACCTCCCTGCAACCACTGAACCAAGAACCACTGTTGATAACAAGATCGCGTTTCTCGAAAACCAGCAGCTAAATCAAGGATCGCCCGTCCCCGTCTTGTCTACTGAGATGCATGGAACCCACTTGCAGACTCATGTTCCAGCCCTTGCTCAGTTGATTGAGGCTCTTAACACAGGTCAGGCTGACCCGATGCAAGCGATTGACACCCTACAGGCTTTCTATCGACACATATCAGAAACGCTTCAGTTTGCCGCCGCCGACCCTTCTCTGGAGGCTGACGTCGCATCTGCTAAACAGGTGATGCAATACGCCGAAGAGGCTATCAACAATACGATGAAGTCGATTCAGAAGCAGCAAAGGGACGCCACTAAGCAGGAGGGAGGGCCACAAGAAGGCTCTCAAGTACTAACTCCTAGCGAAATGAAGATGCAACAAGCGCAGATCCAAATGCAAATTGCTCAGATGAAGGCCGAGCAAGAGATGGAATTAAAGCAGAAAAAGTTTGACCAAGAGCAAGCTATGCGCGATGCAGAGGCAGCCCTGAAGTTCAGGGAAGAAAATCCTATCTAATCTATGTCTAAAAACAAGAAAACGCTCCCAGTCGATCTGGATGCGTGGTTCAATGATATATCCTCTGTGGAAGAGTTACGAGAAATCGTAAACTCCGATACCTTTTTGAAAGCCGCCGCCACTCTTAAAGAAGCGGCTGGGCCAAGTTTTTCCAGTCTTACCCAAACCCCCGAGCAGAATGCTTTGCGAATGGCTTGGTACGCGGGTTATAGAGATGCTTTTACTGACTTAGTTAAAATGACTAAGTTCCCTGTTAGTAAAACCAACGCCCCCGAAGAGTGGGATCATGTAACCTTAAATAATTGATATGAGCGAGCAAGAAGCAGTAGCCGAGCCTGTGGCTGAAGAAATCCCCGCCGTGGAGCAGCTACCAGAAGAAACTCCCATCGAGAATAGTTTCGAGGATGCGATTGACCGAGCTATGGATAGCTTGGACAATAATATCAACGGCGAAACACAACAACCCGAGGCTGAAGTCGATGTTGTAGAAGAGGGGAACGAAGAGTCCCCTGATTCCTACGACGACCCACTTCCCGGCGACGATCTTGATACGGACCTCACCGACTGGACCCCTAAAGCGGCAAAACGGTTCAAACAACTCAAGGAGGAGCGGAAACAATACCGCTTAGAGTTAGATGATCTACGACAAAAAAATGATCATTACGAAACCAAGATTCGAGAGTTGAGTGGTGGTGAAGATTCGATTGAGGCTCTTCAAGAGAGGATTGCTGAATATGAGAATGATCGCCTGATCAATAATCTTGAGAAGTCCGCAGTTTATCAAGAAGTTATCGATATTCCTTTGCGGGATACCGTAGCCTCTATCGAAGCTCTAGCTAATCAGTATAACCTAGACGCAGACGAGATCATAGAGCTTGTTTCAGAGGAGAATGTAGAAGAGCCCCCTGAGACTAACCCCGACGGCAGTCGCTACATCACGAAGGACGAGCGATTGGAGTCTCTCCTTGCTACAGCCCCTTTACGTGTTCAGGCTGAGATGCTAAATCAGATCAAGTATGTCGATGAGATCTTTGACCGCCAAGGGGAACTGTTTCAGAATGCAGAAGAAGCCCTCAAGGAGGCAGAGCTTGTTGAAGAGGAGCGGAAAAACCAAGAAGCCTTTCGGAGGTCACAAGAGCGTTCTGTTGTAACTAAGAATGTGCTGGGGCGAATTCAAGAGAAGATCCCCTTTATCAAGAATATGGATGGGGTGGACATGGAAGCCCTTACTGAGGAAGTAGCCTCCGTTGACCCAATGGATACTCACTTGGTGGACCAGCAATACGCCTTTGCCGTGTCAAAGCTGTTCCCCTCCGTGATCCGTGAATACTTGTCCCTGCAACGTGAACTAGAGACCGTGACCGACCGACTCAGTGAATATGAGGACGCGGAGCCGGGATCTGGGTCCACGGTTCGGGGTTCAATGCCCAGCAGCAATCCCTCGTCGAAAAGCGAAGGCGGGTTCCTTGACCGGGTCAATGCAGCACTTGGAGGGTAGTATTTTTCATACACCGAGTCCGGTTTAAGGGTTCGCTACCCCAGACCAAAAGTACCCTCTAAGGATAAAGTCTTAGAGGGTATTTTTTTTATTGACTCTTGTATTAACTAATGTTTTAGTATTTAAAATCGAGATAGATTGTCAGGTTGCTCTAGCCATAAAATAGTTCTATTGACTTACTAACTCTAAAACTCGTCGAAGACTTTCCGGTTGCTCTAGCCTCACAAATAGTTCTAAAGCGGTCAAAGACGGTCCTAGTATGCTAATGTACTATTCATTAGCACATCTAAACCATAACCCCGTTTTATAATGTCAACATTTGACCTCGGTTCCGCAGGAACCACTGCTATTAACACGATTCTGGCTGAAGAAGCCAACCGAATCAACCAAGACGTATACACCCGGACTGTTCACACTTCTGCGTGGATGGACCTGATGCAGCAAACAGCCTTCCCAGACGGGATGGGCTATCAACTCAGCACCCTCGTGTATGATCGGTCTATCCCGACTACCGATTCTGCTGGTGATACTGCTGGAGTAACTTGGTCTGCTCTCGGAACTCTGAATGCATCCGCCAACTCATTCGACACCTCTGATCTCGGCCAGCCCCTCAAGGACGCTGCTGATGATGTTCAGGGCGGTCGCGGAACTGGTGCTGCTGACAATCGTTCGTTTGTTCAGTTCTCCAAGCAGCTTAAGAAATACAACATCGACCGAGCAGTGATCGAGTCCCCACGCATCTCGCTGGAAGACCTTCGCTTCGCCGCTCACCGTCAGGAACAGCTTCGTGCCATCATGGACAACATGGCTGAGTCTACCCGATACACTTGGGAGAATCGCTACCGTGATGAGTTCTCGAAAGTATCTGACAGCTACATCGGTGCTGTTGCTTCTGGAACGGCTATCCAGTCTGGTTTTGAAGGCACTGAACTTGCTGGCACTGTCGATCTCGGCACCGCCGGTTCTTTCACTGTTCCAACGAGCAATATCTCTAACGCTCTCCTCGATAAAGCTTACTTCAACCTCGTCCGCAAAGGGGCAGGTAGTGAGGCTTATGGTCGTGAGAACGGACGCCCTGTGTTCGGACTTGTGCTGAGTTCTGAGGCTTCCTACCAGCTTCAGACTGAAGCAGGTTTCCGCGATGATATTCGTTATAACAACAGTAAGGTCAGTGATCTTATCGCTCCTCTCGGTGTTGAGAAATCGTTCCGTGGTTTCTATCACCTCGTCGATGATCTCGCTCCTCGCTTCACTCTGGCGAATACCGACCAGATTACCCGAGTTCTCCCTTACACGGTTTCTAGTGGTGTGACCACTCCAAACAGTGCATACGAGTCTGCTGAATATGAAGCAGCTTTCGTACTTCACCCACACGTTTGCGAGTCCCAGATCCCGAATCCGTTCAGTGGAGCCCAAGGCGTCTCCTTTGACCCTGTCAGCTACCGTGGTGACTTCAAGTGGACTAACATCCCCAACGAGATCACTAACCCTGACGGAACCATTGGATTCTTCCGTGGCGTTCTCGCTAGTGCGACCAAGCCTATCAAGACCGACTTCGGTTTTGTCATTCTGTTCAAGCGGACCTCTACAACTCCCGCTGCGTAATAACCCGCTTAGTTTGAGGGGGGTGGTAACCCCACCCCTCTCTTGCTATAGCCGACCCCTAAGTATACCATGCCTACTTTAGACGACGCCCCCACCATTGAAACCCTTGCGGGTGACGACCTCACATCTTCTGATGTTTCAGATGCCGAAAAAGTTGCGCGAGCAGACCTCGTTCAAGTTTTTGATGTCTCTGAGCAGAAAGTTAAGACCATCTCTGTCCAAGAGCTTGGAGAAGCCCTTGGTGTAACATTCAGTTAAATTTTTATGGGTAGCCTCTGGTATGGGGCTACCTATAAACTCGACACTTATCATGGCTCTTAACGAGTATCAGAAAAAAAGTCTTCGAGAGAAGATCCTTAAAATGTCTGACGAGGATCTTATCAACCTCGTCGATGCCCAGTCCCAAACTGCTGGATTTAACCCAGACGTCAAAGAACGACAAATGGTAGGTGTCCAGTATGCGATGGGAACTAAGGCGGGGCAGAAAAAATACGAAGACGATAAAGCTCTAGCAGCTTCCCGCCTAGCTGAGATGGGTGAAATGGTTGGCGCAGAGCAGCAAAGACGCGCAGACCTCAGATCAGATGAAATAGATCTAGGTGAGAATATAAAAGAGGCTCCCGAAGGAAGCCCCTTTGCACCAAAGTCCGCACTAGACCGAGACCCAGAAGAAGCTGGGATGAGACTCAGTGATATACTTGAACTACGGCTAGCAAAACAAGCAGCAGCCGCAGACTCCGGTGATTCTCAGATGCAGAGAGAATCAAGTGAGATTGACTCCGAGACCGCGCCCACTGTTCGTGATGACGAAGATATGCAGGAGGTATCTCGCAATAAAGGAGATAAACGCGCAAAAAGGCGAGAGCGGAGAAAAGAACGAAAAAATCAATTACCTGAGTCACCTGAGGAGACTACAGCAATAGATTTTGTAGAAAAAGCCGAGCCAAGTGGTAATCCTCTGATAGGGACAGATGATATCAAGGTGTCAGATCCTATGTCAGAGCCTATGGTAGAGCTTAGTGAAGAAGAGGCTGGGCGTCTATTTAGGCTTATCATGGGAAGTTCCTTCGACCCTGTGTCATCAATGGATAAGGGTAAGATGGAAATACTGAAGAAGGCAAAAGCCGAGAATCCTGACCTCACAGACAATCAACTAGCCCTCAAAATCTATCGGGATTACATGTAATGAACTACGTTGATAAAAAAGAGTCGGGAGAAGTCAAGGATCTGGAGATGGCCGAGCAACAGCTTCGCAATATCCACGCTAATGTGATTGACTTGCTTGAACATCTACAAAGACAACCTCACTGTCCCCTATTGTCTCAAGCTTGGGTTCAGTCAAAAGTTACATTATCGAATGCTTACGTTGACTCAGTTCGCGACTATGTGGTCAATAGTCAAAAAGAAATGGACCACATGGATGACGGAGTTTATGACAGCGAGGACAAACCTGTAAGTTTCCTCATAGCTGTTGAGAAGAGTGCATCAGATTACTAAGTCCAGATACCATGACAAACGATATCGAAAAACAATCAGCAGGAAGGGGAGGGGCAACCTTCGTTAACTCAACAGGAAGCCCCGTCAATGGAGAATACTGTGCTATCCAGTGTATCTCTAACGATACTAATTTTAGTTCTATCACCATGGATGCTCTAGATGGTGACACTATAGGCAGCAGTGATAACTTTCCTGCTGGGTTCACTATCCTTGGTAGTATCAAATCGTTTACTTTGAACAGCGGGTCAGTCATTGCTTATAAGGCGGTTTCTTAAACCACGCAAAAAAGAGATACGGGATGAGTTGGGCAAAAGCCATGTCAGAGGTTAAGCCCGAATTACTTCGCTGGGCTGTAAATTACTTCGGCCTAGCTATTGTTCTGGGAGTCTGCTCGTGGCTACTGTGGGGCGAATATCAAGATCAAGTTGATGCCAGATTCTTATCTATCGAGCGTGAACTAACTAGCTATAAGGATCGAGTTGGCTTCTTGGAAGCGGACGCTCTCCACCGAAGAACTATCGAAACAGAGGAGCAAAAGCTACGTGCTGAATTGTTCTCAGCGATTGAGAGGCATCTAGATTCAATCAGTCGTTCAAACTAGCTTGAACCTGCTGTTTTCGTATTTAATATATCCTGCATGAGAAAGATAAAACTCGCAGGTATACGAAGAAGCGGTAATCATGCTATTCTAGGTTGGATAGCCGAGCGGCTTCCAGAAGGAAAAACATTCTTCGTAAACGATGTCAAGTTAGATCGAGACTATTCGGAAAAGAGAAAATCAGATGATCTTCCGACAAAGAGAACATCACCGAGAAGAAAAGCAGCCCTTCTTTTAACTAGCTACGAAGATAGAAGTTTAGCACTGGTCAATAAACATGAGCCTTTTGTAGATGTGTTATACACCGAAGAAAAGAAAATTATAGTGTTACGAGACGCATTTAATACCTTTGCTAGTAGGTTGAAATACCGAAAAAACGGTAAATATTTTAAAGAAGATGACCAGTCAAGCGGACCACCTAAAGCGTCTGAACTGTGGCTAGAATATGCTAAGGAATACGCTGGCGTCACAAAGAGCCTAAAAGGGAGCGTAGTTATGATTAACTATAACTCTTGGTTCGCAGACCCTGATTACAGAGTTTTACTAGCGAAATCTCTAAGACTAGATCCCTCACCCGCCCCTTTTGAGAGAGTTCCCGGATACGGATTTGGAAGCTCGTTTAGTAACAGAAGTAAAGATGGTAAAGCATCAAAAATGCTCGTCCTAAACAGGTGGAAAACTTTTTCTAAAGATCCTAGTTATATTAACTACTTCAACGAAGAAATAATAGAGTTGTCTAAAGAAATATTCCCCGAAGTTCAAGGGCCATTTGATTAGGGGAGTGAGAGGAGTATGAAACCTTTTGAGTTGCAAACAAGGCTAATAAGAGCAACTTTATTTGCAGACATGAGACTCGACTTAAAAAAGTTATGTCTGAAGCGGGGGTGAATACGACGCTTATTAGGAACGCTAAGTCGAGTAGTTAAAAGAACGAGATTAATGAAGCTGACGAAAACAAATACCCTATACAGTATTGGCGGACCCCCCTTAATCGGAGGCGCGGGGACAGGAATCGTTACTTCGGGGCTCGTTTTGCACTTAGACGCTGGCGACTCAAACTCGTATCCCGGCAGTGGTACGACTTGGAGTGACCTGAGTGATACTGGCGACGATTTCACTTTAATTAATTCACCTAGCTTTTCCTCCGACCACGGAGGTGAATTTTTATTTGAAAATTCAAATGATAAGGCTCAAGCTGATAACCCCAGCAGCAGTGCCGCTGGTGCAATAGCCAGCGCAGGGACTATACAGTTTTGGTTTAGGACTTTAAATGGAACTATAGGTGGTAATTATGCACGAGTCATTAGCATCAGCAGTACTTTGACTTCATTTGATGATTACAGAAATTTTTTGACCATACTACAACGTGGCACTAGCGAAACGATGGAGATTTGGTATAACAACAATCCCACGGGTTTTGGCGGTGTATCGACTTTAAATGATGATAATTATCACAATCTAGCTTGGACTTGGGAAACCTCGGGCAGCAGCATGACGTTCAATAGCTACATAAATGGAGTCAACACTGCTACGACTACTAGAACCAATTCTCCGTATAATTCCGCGAACGCCGACGTAATCACCTTGGCATCTAGAAACACTGGCTCGGACAACGCGGATTGCGCTCTCTCCGTGGTCACAATGTATGATTTCGCGTTGTCGGCTGAACAAATACTCCAAAACTAC
>TARA_R100000388_G_scaffold21598_1_pt1 | contig 11717 bp, 14 predicted proteins | sample TARA_R100000388 | Tara Oceans TARA_R100000388 (sample SAMEA2620360) | marine metagenome | biome: marine biome (ENVO:00000447); feature: surface water layer (ENVO:00002042); material: "saline water (ENVO:00002010), including plankton (ENVO:xxxxxxxx)" | depth 5 m | reverse complement strand
ACAGGGGCTGCAACTGGTACGCTTACAACAGACAATGATGGCTCGTTCGACATGGCGGCAAGCAACAATTTTAAATGCACTCCATCAGGCAACTTTACTCTTACTTTTACAAACATAGTCTCACAATCAGGAAACATACTGCTGGTAAACTCAGGTGGCCATACTGTATCAGCACACACAAATTCAAAAGTAGATGCAAATTTACTTGCAACTGTATCTACTGCGGGCACGTACTTGATCTCTTACTTCTCCGATGGCACGAATGTATATTTAACTAACTCTGCTGCATACACCTAATGAGTCTACTACAGCATCCGGGAGCTATACCACCAGGGGCTACTGGATACGAAGCAGGCAACTCTTTGATGTTCGACAGAACTAGAAGTGAGTTTATAAAACAAAGTAATTCTTCTGCTAGTACTACTGCTACTTCAAACTCCATAGCTACAATATCTTTTTGGTTAAAAAGAGCAGAGCTAGGCTTAGACAGAAGTGGCTATGAGATGAATATAATTAGTGGTTCTAATTCAGCTAGAGCTCAAGCAATACGGTTTACTCAAGATGATCAGCTAGAAGGGTACTTTTCTGCTATATCTGCTCATGGTATAACAGCAGCCGATTGGAAAACCAGTAGAAAATTTAAAGATGTTGCGGCTTGGTATCACATTGTCGTGCGAGTTGATCCAACACAAAGCACGGCTGGAGATAGAATACGTGTTTATGTTAATGGCCAACAAGAAACAGATTTCGTTACTGCTCCTAGTATTGATCAAAATGCGAGCACTATGACTATGTTTAGGACAGGCAGCTACCATGGCTGGGGTACATCAAGAGCTTATAATGATACTAACGGAGATTTTTCTGGTTATTTAGCTGAAATTCATTATATTGACGGGCAGTCTTTAGGTCCAACAGAGTTTGGAGAAACTAACGATGATGGAGTTTGGGTAGCAAAAGAATACTCAGGCACTTATGGGAACAGAGGTTACAAACTAGATTTCACACACGCTAGTAACATAGGACAAGATGTGGGTAGTACTCAAGGTAATTTATTTACTTTAAATAATGCTATGGGCGTTACTGATGTATTTTTAGACTCACCAACAAATAACTTTGCCGTTTGGGATTTTAATACAGGTTATCTAAACTCTAGCCCTAGTGCCACTGGATTTACTGCTGGCAATCTTCTACGACAGGGTGGTAATGGTGGGTACAATCAATGCTATGCAACCATGGGTATAAGCAAAGCTTCTTCTGATGCTATTTGGTATTGGGAGGTAGAAAACACAGGCGTTTTTAACTCTTCAACCATGGAGATACTTGTAGGGGTAGTAAAAGAATCTCAATTAGCAGCTGGTAGTTCACACACTGATATACGAAACAGTAACCTTGCTGAGTTTGCTAGTAACCTAATACCTAGTTTTACTCAAAATAGTCATGATGCAACAGTTTTTGGTATGCTACTTGATATGTCTACTAGTAATGTAAAGTTAAAATTTTATGTAAACGACAGTTTGGTCAAGACAACTGAGAACCTACCTACTGACGAATTGTTTTTTCCCTACGGTGCTATATTTGGCACAGGCGGTGAGATGATAATAAACTGTGGCCAAGGGCCTGCACAAGAAATAAACAGTGGTTATTCTGCTCAATCAGATGCCGGAGGTGTTGGGTCTTTTGAATTTACTACAAAATCAGGCAGAGCAATTTGCACTAAGAACTTAGCGGAGTACGGATAATGGCTTATACAGATATAGACGATCCTTCAGCACATTTTCAAGTTACAACTTATACTGGTGCAGGAGCAAATCAAACAGTAACTAATGGAGGTAACTCTAACTTACAACCTGACTGGCTTTGGATAAAGAGAAGAAACGCTGGATATGCTCATGCTTTGTTTGATTCAAACAGGGGTTTAGGTTCAAGCAACCCTCCGATGTTAGAATCCGATAGCACTGCTGTTGAAAATGCTAATCAAAACTGGATTAGTGGAGTTGGAACTGATAGCTTTACTATAGGAGTTAATGAACACAACTTATCCAATACTGCAGGAACTTATGTAGCTTGGCAATGGAAATGTGCAGGTGGCACTACATCTAGCAACAGCGCTGGAGATATTTCATCAACAGTGCAAGTAAACAGCACTGCTGGATTTAGTATTGTTTCTTATACAGGTAATTTTACAGCAACACAAACAGTAGGGCATGGCTTAGGAGTGACTCCCGATTTGGTTATTATCAAGAACAGAGATACTGCGGTGGACTGGGTTGTTTGGTCACCACAGTTGTCATCGGGAAATTTTTTAAGATTAAATACTTCAGCTGCACAATCATCTTCAAGTAGGATTCATCAATCAGGGTTTACTGCAACAACTTTTGGTATTGGCGCTAATAATTCAGTCAATAAAAGTGGTGATGATTTAATTGCATACTGCTTCGCAGAAAAACAAGGTTATTCCAAAATAGGTAAATATATTGGTAACAGCGAGGGTGCTTTTGCATACTGTGGTTTTGCTCCTATTTTTATTATGGTAAGAGAGATAGGTAATACCAACAGTTGGTGGATGTTTGATAGAAAACGAGACCCTTTTAATACTGCTGATGCACGACTTGCTGCTGACCAAACTTCAGCAGAAGCTACAGGTAGTTTTACTAATGTAGTAGAGTTTTTATCAAACGGATTTAAATTTAGAAATACAGACTCAGCTTGGAATAGGAATGCTGGAGAATATCTTTTCATAGCATTTGCTGAACATCCGCTAGTGACTAGTGGTGGGGCACCCTGTCCAGCTAGATAAATATGAGGTAAAATTAAAACATGTGGGCAAAAGTAGAATCAAACGTAGTAACAGAACTATACCCTAACCCTAAACCTGTAGTCATAGGGGATGTTTTATACCCAAAGAATATTTTCACATCTTGGACTGAGGATGAGCTAAAAGCTGCGAGTATATACCCTGTTATACACGATACTCGACAATACAAAGATCCTACATACTACGTGAACTCTGACCCTGTATATGCTTACAAAGCTACCATAACTATAAACGGTATTACACACAAAAAAGTTGTAACTAAATCATACACCGGTACTGTAGCTAGACCTTTAGCTGATGTAAAAGCCCAACATAAACAATACGTAAATGACCAAGCAAAAGGAATGTTATTAAATACAGACTGGTATGCACTTCGTGCCTTAGATGGTGGGACAGCCATGCCAGACCACATAAAGAACCACAGGATAGCGGTGAGAACTAAAGCTAATGAGATGTGTAATTTGATTGACGCAGCGACTGATGTAGATGCGTTAGCAGCATTATATGTTTACAATAGTGATGACCCGCCAATTAGGCCTTTGGGTGAATTTCCAATTATATAAGGAGTATGTATGGAAAATAATAAAATAAAAGAACTAACCTTTGACGGCAAAGTTTATTTAATAGAAGACCTAACACCAAGGATTATAGATAGCCTTAGTGTATTATTTAACGCACAGCAAGAAGCTAATAAAAAAGCCTCTGAGCTAAGCATTTTTCAAGCAGCACAGTCTGCTATAACAGAAAACATAAGAAGTTTTATAAAAGAGGACAAAATCAAATCTCAACCAAAAATAGAAAAAGCACAGTAACTATGGCTACAGCAAAAGAATCTATGGAAAAAATAGCAGCACACGAACGAGAGTGCTCTATACGGTATGAAAACATAGAGAAAAGGCTAGATAGAGGTGCTGACAAGTTCGACGCAATGGATGCAAAGTTTACTAGATACATATTTGGCCTATACGTGCTGATCATAGTGGCAGCAGGTGTAGATAGAATTTTCTCATAACAAGGAGGTACATATGGACATTGAAAAATGTAAAGCAGAGATAAAACGCCATGAGGGTGAAGTTTTAGAGATATACGAAGATAGTTTAGGCTATAAAACCTTGGGCATTGGACACTTGTGCCAACCAGAAGATCCTGAGTACGCTTGGGACATAGGTACAAAAGTGCCGCAAGAAGTTGTAGATATGTACTACGAAAGTGATTTTGATAAACATTTAAAAGAAACTATTCACGTGTTTGGTGATGAGAAAGACTTCTATGCGTTGCCCGAAGATATACAACACGTGTTAGTCAACATGTGTTTCAATCTAGGAGGCACGAGAATGTCTAAGTTCCGCAATATGTTGTCGGCTTGTAGAGAACATGATTGGGAGAAAATGGCTGCTGAAATGGAAGACAGCAGGTGGTTTAAACAAGTAGGAAGAAGGAGCGTAGAACTACAAGCATTAGTTCTTAATACTGTATAATGAAAAAATGGCTTATTACAAACTTATTACATTTGGAGGCCTTGCACCTAGAATATCACCACGTCTTTTAGGAGATACACTTGCGCAAACGGCTACAGACGTAAACTTAGAGAATGGCAGATTAGTTCCTGTCAAAGACAACTCTACTACCAACCCTTCTAGTGGGGTCTCTACCCTAGCTAGTACAACTAAAAACGCAATATTTAAGTACACAGACGACCCTGAACGTTGGCTACAGTTTGAAGATGATGTAAACGTCGTGCGTGGACCGGTGCCAGGAGACACCAATGACACGATTTACTGGTCAGGTGAAGCATTTCCTAAGATGGGCAGAAGCTCTGATGTTCTTGGTTCTGCACCTTACCCTAGTGGTTTTTATAGATTGGGCATACCTGCGCCAACTGCAGCCCCCACTGTGGCTTTAGTTGCACCCACCACCATAAATGCGACTATTACAACAGCTAGCGGCACCGGAACTATAACTGTTACAACAGCAAGTGATCACAACGCAGCTGTCGATGATTACATAACTTTGGCTGGTTTTTCTGCTACAGGTGGACTTACAGCAGATGAAATAAATGGAGACTATAAAATTAAAACAGTGCCTAGTAGTACCACTCTTACCGTGGCTACTAACGGCTCAGGGTCTAGTGCAACCACTTCTAGTAGTGTAACCAACGGAGCGTCTTTCAATGGCCCGTCAGATGCTGAGCTAGACTTCGAAACTTCCTATGTTTACACCTTTGTAAGTGCTTATGGCGAAGAAGGCCCACCCTCTCCTGCTTCTACAGTTATAACTACAGATGATAACCAAAGCGTTGCCTTAAGTGGCTTAGAAACTTCTAGTGCTAAAAGTAATACCAACCTATCTAAAAAACGTATATACAGGTCTAATACAGGTTCAAACACAACTGACTTTCAGTTTGTTGCTGAAGTTAATTTAAATGTAGCTACCTACACAGACACTTCTAATAACCGAGATTTAGCTGAAGTTATTCCGTCCACGTTCCACATTGCGCCCCCAGATGATGACACGAGCTTGTACCCTGATGGACCTATGAAGGGTTTAGTTAGTTTACCAAACGGCATACTAGCTGGGTTTACAGGCAAACGTATTTGTTTCTCTGAGCCTTTCTTACCTTACGCTTGGCCTGCGTCTAACAGAATTACTATTGAAGAAGAGATTGTAGGTATAGCCGTAACTAGTAATGGTGTGGTAGTAGGTACAAAAGCTACTCCATATTTAGTGACAGGTACAGAACCTAGGTCTATGGCTGCCATACGTATAGATTCTTCTGAAGCTTGTTTGAATAAAAACTCTATGGTCGATATGGGTGACTATGTTATATATGCAGGGCCAGACGGTTTAGTAGCGGTAGAAGGCACTCGTGTTTCTGTTATAACTGAATCTTTAATTACACCCTCACAATGGCAAGCTAGTTACTACCCAAGCACCATAAGAGGGTTCTTATGGGAAGGTAGATATGTAGGTTTTTTCTCCACAGGTAGTGGATATGGTGGGTTTATATTTGACCCTCGTTTAGTGCGACAAGGCACTGGTAGATCTTTGTCCCCTGCGGCATTAGTAAACTTAGATGCTAGTGGTGAGATACGTGGGGGACATACAGATCCAGATGATAGCCAGTTGTATTTAATAATAAGTAATGCTATTAAAAAGTTTCAAGGTGATAGCAGCACTAATTTAACTTTTAATTGGAAGTCTAAAGAGTTTGTGCCTCCTGCTCCCATGAGTATGGGTTTTGCAAAGGTGCAAGCAGAAAGCTACCCAGTAAGAGTCAAAGTGTATGGAGATGGTAGTGTTATTTATAATGCAGTTATAGCTACTTCTGGTAGTGCTTTTACAGTTACAGGTACAACCCCTAGCTTTAGCTCAACTACTATAACAGAACCAATTGTAAGATTGCCTGCTAGTGTGCATAAAACGTTTGCAGTAGAAGTAGAAGGAGCAACTGTAGTAGATGAAATATGTTTAGGGCAGTCTATAGATGAACTAAAACAAATATAATGAGCAAAGCAACTAAACTCCCTGGCTTAAAAAACATACCGGCTAGCACAGAGCCAGAGTTACGAGGCTCATTACAGGCCATGAAAGAAGCCTTAGCAGTTAGGCTAGGGCAAGAAGGTGACCCACTAGATAGAGCCATAACCCTGCGAGAGTTAATCGACTCTGGTATGGCTAAAAAACTCACCAATAAAAACTTTGATCCAAACACCACAACAACTGATTTTGTTGGGGCTAAGGATGATCCTGTAGATTTAAGCATACCCCCTGCCCCTACGGGACTAGAGGCTTCAGGTGCCTTTACTGAAATTATAATAAATTGGAACCCCCCTGCGTATGGTGGTCATGCTTTTACGGAGGTGTTTAGGTCGAGAGATGATGCAGTAGGAACAGCACAACTTGTAACCACCACTGAAGCGGCTATTACTGTAGATACAGTTGGGTATAACCAAGAGTATTATTATTGGGTAAGGTTTGTAAATATCTCTGGAGTAAGAGGTCCATTTAACCAAACCAATGGAGTAAAAGCCACTACTGCAGTAGATATAGGAGAGGTGCTTAGTCAGTTAAGTGAAACTCTAGCAGACTTGCCGGGATACTCTACTCTCACTGGCCTTATAGATGCAGGGACTTTAGTCATACGAGCTTCTAGCGCACCTAGCACTAGAACTGATGGTAGCTCTCTACAGTTAGATGACATATGGTTAGATACCGATGACGATCAACTTTATGTTAGAAACTCAAGTAACAACGCATGGGTCAAAGCACGAGATGGTACTCTTAAAGCCGACATAGATAGCTTAGTAGCTTCCTTAAACACTTCTAATTCTCGTTCGGACACAACCTTATCCGCAGCTATAGCAGCTGAACGAGTTGTCCGAGTTACTGCAGAAGGGGCAAATGCTACTAGTATTTCTAATCTTACCAGTACAGTTAACGGTGTTTCAGCTAACGTTACTACAGTTCAAAACGCAATAACAAATGGCACCTCTGCCCAAGCTGGTTTTGGTATTGCTGTTAATGCAAATAACGCCATTGCCGGTATGTACTTGATGGCTGACTCTAGTAATAACTTACAGAACAACACCTCTACCTCTAACATAATATTTGAAGCAGACCAAGTAACCATACGTAACCCGCATGGTAGTGACATTGTGCCTTTCACCGTGCTTTCAAGCACAGATGCAGACGGCAACGCAGCGGGTGTGTACATAGATGCAGCTTTTATAAAAAATGCTGCTATAGATGGCGCACAAATAAAAACCGCTACTATTCAAGCCGCACAAATAAGTAGTTTAAACGCTGATGTTATTAACGCTGGTACTGTAGATGCTCAATATTTAGACGCGGATGTAATAGTATCAAGTGACTTGTCTAGTAATACTAGTACTGTAATACATGGTGGTAATATAACGACCGGCACGATAGGGGCTAGTTTTATAGATACTGCTATTTTAAGAGCAACCGACGTTGGTTCGGGTGGCTCAACTGTAATTGATGGTGGCCGAATTGATACAGGTACAATTGATGCGGAGCGTATTAGTACAACTAATTTAATTCTTCCAGCCGCTGGAGGTAGCACAACCATAAGTTTTACAGTAAACAACAACCAAAACAGGTTTATATGTTCGGTTGGTTCAGGTGCTGGTTTTTATCAAGGCTTTGTAAAATTTACAGGTGGTACTAATCATGTTAAAAGTTTAGGGTTTTATTTTATAGACAGTAGCGCAACTTCAGGTTCTGGCTCAGGTTTTGACGTAGACTTAGATGCAAGTAGTACTGGTAGCAATACTAATGATACAAATACTCCTCTTGCAGGAAAAGGCGTAAGTTCTAAAGCTGTCTATCCAAGTTCAAACGCAGTGCCTTCATCATCAGAGACTGATACTGTAAAAACTAGCGGTTACGGACTGCGGCCGTTTGTTATGACTGATGGAGTAGGGTTCGGTAGCCAAGGTCAATTGTCGAATAGACGTACGACCAATGAAGACGACGATAGGCTATTCTCGGGCCATGAAAGTGTAAATATACCAATTACATTTACTTATACTGGAAGTAATTCAGTAAACTTGTTTGTAAGAGGGCAAGGAGATTCTGGAACAGACACGTGCACTGTAGAAGCAAGATTTATAAGATTTGGAACATCATAATGGCTATTGCGAGTAAAACTTTTTCTGTGGTTAGTTATGAAACTAGAGAAATAGAGATACCTGGATACGAAACTGTTTCTGATATTATCACCCAAATAAATTGGAAAATAGTTTATACAGATGACAGCACTCCGGCTAAGTCAGTAGAAGTTCTTAAATATACAGCTTTTGATCCTTATCATTTAGTTAAGGGCACCCCTAACCCACGAACAGGTACAACTACTACTTTTGTGCCTTTTGAAAATATAACAAATGCTACTTTGGCTGGTTGGGCGGAGGCTTTGTATAACGCAGACCCTTCTTTAAAAACAATGTCAGACTACGAAGCTAACTATCTTTTAACAGGAGAAGATCCCGAGAATAATTTTACAACTTCTTAAAACTTGTCCATAATATAGATATTAACTTTGGAGGTAAAAATGCCAGGACATTACGGAAAAGGAAAAAAAATGGGAATGAAAAAGAAACCTATGAAAGGTAAAAAACCCATGAAAAAGAAAAAGAAGTCTATGAAAAAATCATATGGTTACTAAACGGAAAAGAAAACCAATAAAGAAAAAAGGTTTGACCAAAAGGCAGGAGGCCAGTATGAAACGACATTCAAAACACCATACTGCTAAACATATGAAATATATGAAGAACCTTATGATGAAAGGTAGTACTTTTACTGCCGCTCACAAGAAGGCTCAAAAAGCAGTAGGTAAGTGAAACAGTTATTAAAAAGCGTAGTAGGCGCAGTAGCCCCTACATTAGGAACAGCACTTGGCGGGCCCATGGGAGGCATGGCTGCCAATATGATAGCTGACGTTTTAGGGTGTTCGAACAACCCTAAGTCTATAGAACAAGCGATTCAGAACGCTACTCCAGAACAAATGTTGCAGCTAAAGAAAGCTGAACAAGAGTTTGATGTAAAGATGAAAGAACTAGAAGTTGACATCTTTGCACTAGAAGCAAAAGAAAAACAAGAAGCAAGAAAATACTTTTCTAAAGATTGGACTGCTAGGATTATAGGTGTAGCCACAATTGGTGGTTTTCTTGGTTACATCTTTTTAGTAACACTACAACCACCAGAACAAAACAGTGAGGCCCTGATTAATCTTGTCTTAGGTTATTTAGGCGGTCTAGCCTCGGCAATCATATCTTTCTATTTCGGGGCCTCCAACTCAAGCGACGATAAATAATGGACGCTGTCCAAATAATAACTGAAGTTGGCTTTCCTATAGCCGCAGCTTTAGGTCTTGGTTTTTTCGTGTGGAAACTTATTATGAGAATAATAGATGGCATGGAAAGTAAGTTAGACACCGTAGACGATAAAGTTCAATCTCAAATAGAAGCAATGGAAGAACGTCTAGGAACCAAACTTGACTCACAACATGGTATACTTGTAGCATTAATAGATAGGATTAGAAGTCTTGATAACGAAATTATCAGACAAGATACTCTAATTAAAACTATTTTAGGAGTGCCTCAGCTAATTGACAGTGGCAAGATTGCTAAGGCAGATAGAGATGATCAAAGAAAAGATTAAACTAGACGATTATTATAAAAACAAAGGGTGTAGCATTTTATTACTACCCCTTTTTATGCTTGTTACATGGACCGTACAAGCTGACGAGATGGTGCACACTTTTAAATCACCATCTTTTAGTGGCGTTGGTACTTCTTCTCATTACTTGACGATAGAGAACCAAGAGTTTAATAGAAAGGAAGCTATTAAAGCTGAGCTAAAAGCTTATAGAGAACAGCTAAAACGAGATGCAGAAAATACTACACTCGCTAGGTTTATAAGAAACCTTGAGTCTAGAATTTACGCACAGCTTTCTAGGCAATTAGTAGATGCGCTATTTGGAGAAAACCCAAGCACTAGCGGTATCTTAGAACTTATGGGCAATACCATTGAGTATTCTGTTAGTGAAGACGGGTTATATATAACACTCAAAATAACAGATGCAGAAGGTAATGTTACGGAAATTACTGTGCCTATCGGTTCTTTTTCTTTCTAGTTGCGCGTCCTTATTATTTGACCCAATAGAAAATAACATAGCTCCGATACGGCATATCGAGCCAGCTACAGTAGAGGAGTTAGTCCTTACTGACTTAGCCGATGTTCGTGCGCCTACAAGAAAGCCAACGGTCGCTGTGTACGGAACTGCTTTTGTAGACCAAACCGGGCAAAGGCTTAGCAACTCTATGTATGCTAGTTTTTCTACAGCTATAACCCAACAACCTAGTGCTTTTCTAATCAAAGCTTTGAAAGATGCGGGTAAGAACAATGGTGGTTTTTTTACTGTAGTAGAACGTGTAGGCCTAGACAATCTTACTAAAGAACGTCAAATAATACGTAGCGGCAGAGAAAATAACAATGATGACACTAAACTTGGTACCCTTCTATTTGCTGGTTTGCTATTAGAAGGGGCAGTAGTTTCGTATGAGTCTAATGAAACTAGTGGAGGAGCAGGTGCACGATATCTAGGAATAGGTGGTACAAAAGCCTATAGATCTGACTCGGTTACCATACAGTTGCGTTTGATATCTGTAACTAGTGGACAAGTATTAATAGAAAAATTAGTCTCTAAGAGTATTCTTAGTGTATCATTAAGTAACGACGTGTTTCGTTTTATTGAAGCCGGCACTCAGTTGGTAGAGATAGAAAGTGGAGTTGTAAGGAACGAATCAGGAAGTATCGCTTTGCGCTCAGCTATAGAGACCGCCGTGTTAGGTATAATCAAGGAGGGTGAAGAAGCTGGATATTGGAGTTATTAATGAAAAAACTTTTACCCTTATTCGTATTGGTTGGTTTCGTGTATGCGGACAACGAGATCTATATAGATCAGTCCGGTAACAATGCAAACATAGACCTAGAACAATTAGGCTCTTCAAATATTATTGGAGGGTTGAATGCTGTTAGTGGTACTATGACTCCGCTCGACCTTGATGGTTTGAATCTAACTTTAGATATAAATCAAATAGGTAGCTCAAACAAATTCCTGGGTGATATCTTAGGGGATAACATTACAGGGTTCTTTGAGTTTGACGGAGATAGCAACGTTTTTGATATACAAGTAGACCCTACTGATACGTACGGTGCAGACTCAGGTAACTACAATGTTGATGTGACAGGTTCAAGTAATGATTTTAACTTGAATGTTGGTACAAACGCTTTGGCTTCTACTCTTGATTTGGATTGGATTATCAATGGTGATTCGAATACTTTTGATTTTGACATAGATTACGATCTAGCAACTAGTTAC
>TARA_R100000388_G_scaffold94117_1_pt1 | contig 11757 bp, 11 predicted proteins | sample TARA_R100000388 | Tara Oceans TARA_R100000388 (sample SAMEA2620360) | marine metagenome | biome: marine biome (ENVO:00000447); feature: surface water layer (ENVO:00002042); material: "saline water (ENVO:00002010), including plankton (ENVO:xxxxxxxx)" | depth 5 m | reverse complement strand
ACCGTTAGAATGACCCCCGACATCTCCAACACCACCTACAAATCTGTCACCACCATATGCGCTTCTGGAAACATAATCATCTCCATCAGAATTCCAACCAGCACCCCCGCCTGAACCGCCATATGTTAATGTATTACCCCCAGTTAGAGTTGATTTACCACCCTCTCCTGTTCCTTTGTTTCCACATTGACGGTTTCCTGTGCGACTATTTACCCCGTAAGTAGCTATTGAACCACTTTCATTAGATGTATTAGCGTTGTTTCCACCTCGTCCATTACCACCTGTTGCTGGACTAGAACTACTGCCATGTCCAGTTCCACCACCGCCACCAGCACATATAATTAAGCCGCTACCGCCAATAGAACCAGTGTAAACCCAACTTCCACCACCACCTGCTGAACCGTTAATCGTACTACTTACACCATTTACAGCAGACGGTTGCTGACCTACAACAATATTTAAAACATCATTTTGGGATAATGAAAAGTCTGCTATTATGTTTGCACCTGCACCGGGAAAAGCGGGATAAAAAGTACCTGTATGTTGTCCCCCGCTTCCGCCTATGGCACGTATCCTGTATGTTCCAGATATAGGAACAGTAAACTGTTGAATGCCTGTTGTACTCATATTAAAATAGCTAGTATTCGTTAACCAAGTATTTGTAGAGGTTTTACTTGAATACGTAGAATGTGCTAATAAAGTAGCCAAACTTGGGCCATCTTTTCCTGTTACTCCTGCTGCTGTAAAAGTAAAACTAGTAAAAGAGAATAATTCAGTTTCACCACCCCCAGCAGCAGCCATAACTATTTTTTTACTTGTAGCCATAATTTAAACAGCATTCTGTATAGTAAAATCTAAATTATCATTCTCTATTGCATCAAGAATTTTATTATAGTTAACATTGGAAGTTTTTACAGGGACTGTTACTTCTTCGCCATCAATAGTGGCTATAATTTGTGTGTAAGTATCATCTGTATAATTTGCTTCTGTAACTGCCATTAACTTAAATCTGCACCAGATTGGAATCCAAAGTAAGTTGTACCGCCATCCCTAGTAGTAAACACATAAATATCAACATCATTTGCACCACTAGAATCTGTTGGTTCAGTTCCCCCAGCCCAATCAACTGAGTTAGGCCAAGTTGTTGCGTATGTATTTCCACCTGAATCTTGTTTTAATTCAACTGTAAATGTAAACGCAGTGCCACTTGATGGGGGATTGCTAAATGTGTAAGTGGTTGCCTCTGATAAAGTATGAGAAAAATAGTTTGCTGTAGACAAGTCAAGAGTAGCTGCGCCACTAGAAGAGGTAACAGCGGCATAGCGTTCTTGATATGTTGCCTTTACAGTACCACCACCTGTAGCTGTTACTGCACCTGTAACACCTAATGTGCTAGATAATGTTGCAGCACCTGTAACACCTAACGTGCTAGATAGTGTTGTAGCACCTGTAACACCTAAAGTACCACCAACAGTAGTATTACCAGACAAAGCAGTAGTTCCAGAGGATGTAAGAGTTCCGCTTGTAGTTAAATTAGTAAGCGTAATATCGCTGTCAAATACAGGTGAAGGAACTTGACCAAGGTAAGGCATTAGGTTATCTCCATGATACTCAATGTCGCATCAATTTTTGCAGCAACAGAACAATCAATTTTTAATACATCCGTTGTTTGCATAATGATTTTGTTTCCTGAAAATAATTCTAAAGTAGACCCTGCAGGAATAGGAACATTATCTGCCAACTTAACTGTTTCATTTGTCTCAGTATCTGATGTATCACTTTCCAAAACAATATCTACAGTAACCTGACTTGTATGTACATTACATAACATCATACCAATAAGCACAGTTGTTGTACTTGATGGTACTGTATATAATGTAAGCGGAGTACCAGCACTAGCTGGCATAGCCGCATTTGTTTTTACTTTGAAGGTATTTGCCATTTTGTCCTCTTCGTATTATACCCTATTATTACACGTTTATAAAGACGTTAGTTAAGTTATTGCGTTAATATGTAACATATTGTTGTCAGAACTTTTGCATTCATCTACTGCGTATACTTTCATATCTTGTGGAGAAAAAATATCCCCTATAATTAAATTAGATGAAGCGGGTATTTTAAACTCAGCATCATATCCGTGCATTTGTTTTTGTCCTGAATACGTTGTATCTCCTACAACAATATTAATGTTTTCCCAAGCCATATTTTATCCTAACGCAATTGCTAAAGCTGTTGGGTCTTCTGACGAAAAGCCTTGGTTATTCATAAATGTGGTAAGTCGAGATAATGCAGCTTTTCTATTTGTACCCCCTGCACCGTCATCTACAATAATTAGGTCAGATGCAGTAAGGTCAGCATTAATATCTGTACCGCCATCTATTTCTAGTGCAGCCAAATCAACTTTACCTGCTGTAGAAATTGTTGCTAGTTTTGTATCTGCAATTGCTGCACTAGCGTTAATATCTGCGTTTACAATCACGCCACTTCCAATGGCTGCTGTGCCACCAGAAATAGTTATGTCTCCACTAATACCACCTTCAATGTAAGTAGCCACACGAGACATAGCAGCTTTACGATTAGTGCCACCTGCACCGTCATCAACAATAATTAAGTCTGCATCAACAAGGTTAGCACCAATGTCTGTACCACCGTCAATGTCAACCGCAGCTAGGGGCAATGTGCCAGTATCTCCTGTACCAATAAGTGTACCTGTTGCCACAGGCAAGGTTAATACTGCACTACTACTCGCAGAGTGTGGCTGTGCTTGCAAAGTTTGTGCGTGAGCGTTAGAAGACTCACAATAGAACTTTACCTTAGATACACTGCCTGTGCCTGTGCGTATGTCAATGAGACCATCTGATATAGACACACCACCTGATGACCCATTACCATCAAGGTTTACTACGCCTGTTCCGTTTGGCAGAATGTCGATATTACCGTTAGATGTAGATACAATATCATTACCATTAATATCTAAATCACCACCAAGTTGTGGAGTTGTATCTGCAACTACATCTGTGATACCGCCCAAAGCAGATGATATAGAAGCTAGAGTAGTTTTCTTTAAAGCACTGGCACTGGCATCATGTATTAAAACTGTATCATTTGATGTATCCAAAGATGTTTCTGCAGTTTGTCCTGAGATAACATTAGCATTAAGCATTGCAGTTTCAACAGCACCACTGGCAATAGTGATTGCACCAGCACTACTAATTGTTACATCACCTGATACAGCAACTGGGTTAAAGTTTGTACCGTCAGCTACCATGATATGACCAGAGGTATTTGTACCCATGGTAATATCATCGCCTGTAACAGTTAGGTCACCTGTTACAACAACATCACCGCTAAAGGTTGCCTGACCATTAAGAGCCATATCAATGTCAAGAGCAGTGATAGCAGACGAACCGTCTGTACCTTTGATAGCAAAATTCTTATCTGCTGTGCTTACTGTAAGTTCTACATCAGATGAGTTGTTGGCAATATCAAGAATTGATGTGCCATCATCTTTGAAAATAATATTTGCACCACCTGCATCAAGGATAATATCGGCGGTTGCATCAAGAGTAATATCTGCGCCAGAATCAATCTCTGCGATGACTGGTGTAGTAAGGGTTTTATTAGTAAAGGTTTGTGAATCTGCTAAGGTTGCAACGGTGCTATCAATCGCAAACGTAACAGTGTTACTAGAGCCACTGGTGTCAATACCTGTACCACCAGTAAAAGTAAGTGTTTCGCTATCTAAGTCAATGCTAAGTGCACCACCACTATCGGCTTGAAAATCTAAATCTTCTGCTGTAAGTTGGGCATCTACATATGCTTTAATAGATTGTTGTGTGGCTAGTTTAGTGGCACTGTCAGAAGACATATCGTCTTCGTCTTTAATACCTGTTACTGTCGCCCCGTCACCTGCAATGTTTAAGCTTGTGTTAGCAACAAGAGTCGTACCTGTAATAGCCGCAGCAGTTGAACCACCTATTACTACGTTATCTGCTGTGCCACCGTTTATGTCTGCTGTATCTGCTACAAGGCTATCTATATTAGCCGTACCATCTAAATGTAAATCTTTAAACTCAAGACTGCTTGTACCAAGGTCAATATCATTGTCAGTAACGGGTACAATAGCACCATCTTGAAATCTAATTTGTTCTGTTGTACTACCGGATACATCAACAAATACACCTATACGATTATTCGTGTCATCTACGACAACTTTATTGATAGGTGTGGCAACACCAGGGTCACCAATTAAACCAATGACTGGCCCTTGAGCAGCAGAGCCATCATGTTTGTGTCCCGTTGTATTACTAAATACGTCTAATAATTTATTGAATTCGTCATTACTGTCCGAAGCATTAATAATATCTCCGTCAGTAAATGTTGATTGTCTAGTGTAGCCTGTACCACTCATTAACGTCTTGCTCCCGCGTCAAATTCTAATTGAAACCCTTTTAGTGAATAAGGTGCTGATGTTCCTCTGTCATTAACTCGTAAGGCAACTGCAAAACCAGACCCCTCAATTGGCTGTCTAACTAAAGGATTTGATTGTCCACCGTATGTTGCTGTTCCATAAACAGAACTTCCGTAAACCGCTACAGAGGTTGCAGTATCAAATGGATACGCAGCAGGTCTTGGGACATTAGGGGCTTCATAATCATATCTTACAAATAAATCTGCATTAACGGTAGACTCTGGTGCGTAGTTAATAATAACTCTTTGGAAGTTTTTGCGTATACCTGCGTCTCCCATGGTTAAATCTGGAGACCTGTACTTACCAGTTATTATGTTACCATCAAAATCATTACCCTGTTCCTGACGATAGACATAGCCATCAAATTCTCCATGTAAAACAATGCTTTCGCCAGCATTTACAATGGAATCTGTGCAACTTGGGCGTATACCTCTTAAATCTGAAAATTCATAATTTTCTTTTCTAACTGCAATTAAACCAGTTGTGTTAGTCCTAGATGTGGCTGAGTTTGAAAAGAAAATTCTATACTGAGTTTTATCAGGAACAACTACACTTTCAAATTCATCTACATCAGATACAGCTTGAAATCTTCTTTGCACAGGTCGGCTTATTGTACCTAGTTCAACGTCACCAATTTTTTCTGTACCAGCAACTGTGCGTAAGCCGTCAGGCCCAAGGAAAATTATATCTCCTGCTACTTCTTTAATTGTAAATCCGTTTACACACCCTATTTCTCTTGTCACAGGTTGAAGTACAAAATCAGCCGCAGTGTTTCCTGTCAGCTTAAATATTCTTTCTTCGCAAAAAATAAATAACGATTCACGAAAAGGAAATAAACCTGTTACATTGCTGTCTACTTTTACTGTACCAGCGCCATTACCTGTTTGAAAATCATTATCTGTGAAAGGTGCTGTAAATGTAATTTGCTGTGGGGTACTAGACATTCCAGCAAAAAATAATTTATCTTTGTGCCCTACAACAAACTTAGGGTCGGCAGGTGCCCCACTTGCATTTAAATCAGTGACGGTAGTGCCATCATATTTAGACGCATGATTTGCCCCATCCGCCCATACTATAAAATCTGTTCCAGCTAAATTATAACGAAAGTGGCTGTATTTACCCGCACTTGTACGGCCAGTATCTATTTGTGACCAACTACCTGTTGTTCCAGCTTCGTATACTTTTGTTCCACGTGCAGCGATTACTTTATTATTAAAGTGCGCTGACATTAAAACTGGTTCTGTTGCAGATGCTGTTTGTGGAACAATATTACTATTCCACTTAGCATAACCGGATATACGACGGTAACCACCTCGTATGTCAGGCTCAAAGTTCTGTAGTTCTAACGCCATTCCAGGTTGCATAGCAAACGTAGATTGGTCAAGAACTAGACCACCTTCGCACGCAAATACAAAAGGATTGAGGCCCGATTCATCCGCCATGTTTTATACCTAAAGTAATCCTGACCCGTATACCTTTGACCTTTCAATATATGTAGACCGCATGTAATCAAAGCGGTTTAACAAAATCGACTGCATATGTTTGATACCAGAATCAAACCTTGCAAAATTTAATTGGTATTGCTGGGACTCGCCACGATACTGATATGCATACGCTGTAGCACCGTCTACTATAACATGACTAAATTGGTCTGGGATACTTGGTGTATCGGTAGCATTAGTCAACGCTGTGGGAATTGTGTGATAATCAAATTTAAGTTGGTATGCTTTGTTTGGGTATGGGTATAAACCAAAGTTATTGTCGGGCGCCCGAAATACAAATTCAGGTAAACCTCCTATAACTGTAGCATCATCTTCTTGGTCTATAAATTTATCTACGTACTCTTTATATTCTAACACACTTAATGAGTTGCCTGGGCTTGCTAGAGAAGAGTCTTTGGATATACGAAAAGTTTGGTAATCAATGTGCTTAGCATCTGTAGGAATTGTGTATCTAGTTGTTCCTGCTACTAAAGTTTGTGTGTGAGCTGAATGATTAAAAGGCCATCCAAACTCTCTTTGATTTATATAATCAATTGCATCATTTACAGCGTTCTTACATTGAATTTGAAAACCGCGAGCGTTTGAAAAGGTAACTGACGTTAACTCTACTTCGTTCATGCGATTTAAAACTGCGTTTGCTAATGTCAGGTAAGTTGCCATAATGTGCCATATCTATAAAAGGAGAGGCGATTGCTCGCCTCCCCAGCATTATTATGCGTTGTCGCGTGCAACCTCTGTTGCCAGTTCCTGTGCACCGTTTACGTCTATAACGCAAGCGTATACACGGAGCTTACCAGAAGTAACATCATTAGAACCTGCAATCAACTTTACATCAATTGTATCTGTGGTAGTTACAAATTGAGTAAATGTTGATGCAGCACCTGTTGTGACATCATTTGCTTGGCCATTGGTGCCCTCTGCAAGGAAACCAGCGGAAGTTACATCACCACCATCAATGATATCATCACCTTCTGCAAAATCAATGTCTACAGTTGGGGATGTCCCATTAAAAGCAGTTAGCACTTCTGCACCAGCAAACAACACAAAAGTGTTTGCAGGAATTTCAAGCAGTTGGAAAATATCGCCATCGGCGCAACTATAGTCAGTAATTTTACTGATGTCTAGAATTGCCTCAACCATGCGCATATTCATACCATTGCGGCTTGCAGGAAGCACGGCAATGGAATTTGAGTTTACACCAGCAGTTGCTGATGCGGTCATGTCAAAAGTAGCCATTATTCTCTCCCTTAAGCTGCGTTGTACTTGGCAGTAACAATTGCTTCTGGGCGAAGAATCTTACGACCGTACAGGTGCATACCGCGAACGATGTCCGCAAAAGAATCTGGGTCACGATATGACTCAGTCTTTGTAATTTGTGAAGCAGACGCAATCGCTGATGAATGTCCGCCAACGATTACGCCAAAGTTAGCGTTTTGGTTAGCTGAACCAGTTGTAGCAGCACCTGTTCCTACTGAAGGAAGGTTGTTTGATACATATACATCAAAGCCATGCAACTGACCTATAGCAAGACCGCCCTGCAGACCAGAACCACCGAAGTCGCCATTCAGAAGACGTGAATCTTCATCTTTGAGCAATTCAACAAATACTGGGTCAACAACAAGCCAACGACCTGTTGTGTCAACAAACTGCTGGTCAAGCAACCGTCCCATACGTGCAATAACCATCAGTGGTGAGGCTGTTGCAGTAGGAAGTGCAGTTGCACCAGGCAGACGTGCTGCTAGAGGAATTGAGTGGTCACCAGCAGAGCCAGTGGTAATATTACCAAAGCTGTCTTTGCGGAGCTTCATGCTTGTGAGAAGTTCATCGGAACCTGCAGTAGCAACAGCTTTTGAACCGCTAACTACATCGTTTGCGGTGCCAGCTGCAGTGCTAAGTGCAGATTGCTTGAAACCAGCTAGATAACCTAGAACTTCTTGGTCATGCTGGTCACGCAGACGGTAGCCGGCGCGGTCAGATGCCAATGATTCAAAGTTAACATGGCTGTGAGCTTCTTCAATATCATCTACTTTAAATGCAAAGTAGTTGGCCTTGTCTACAACAAGGCTAAAATCTTCGTCGTCAAGGTCTTGTGGAGTAATTTGTGCACCACGAGCATATTCCTTAACGGTGATTTCTGGTTCTTTAATAATACGCACTGTATCACCAAAGTTTGCGATTTCACCGAAATAATCGGAATTAGTGATTGACTCAACGACAGAAGTTTTACGGAAAGCTTGCTGGACTTTTTGCGAGTAAATTACCGGGCTAAAGTTGCCATTCGGTAGATTACCGTATCCAGCGGCAGTTTTAAAAGCCATCGTATTCTCCTAAGTGAGGCTAAAAACACCGATTTTCTGAACACTTTAAAGGCCAGTCAGTTTAGGTATCTGCGTTGAGCAGGGCCAAACATCTCATGGGTAGTTTATAAGGGGAGAAAATCGTATACCCTGCTACGTAACAGGGTTACAACTTATATATAGTAAATAAAATAGCATCAGGTACGTAGAGCTATTGCGGGTTGCCTATGGGGGCCGCTTTTAAGTTTACTATATTTTTTACCACATTTACAAGTGTTTGTAAAGGGGAAACTTTATTATTGGCGTCCAGAAACATCATAAATGAAGTTTCCTGACTGAATTGCGTCCATAATTGCTTCTTCATGCTTTGAGTATTCTTGAGGACGCATCTTTGCAACATCTGACTCTTTCCACTGATTGGATTGGGATTCTTTAGTATCCGCTACATTATTCTGACCACGAGAAGTTACTGCTTTAGCAGCTTCTTTACTGGTATCTTTTTTATCAGCTTTTTTGCCTTGGATATTGCGGTCAACTTTATAGAGGTCAATTGCTCTAGCAGCTGCCCTAGCATCATTTTCATTTTCGTACAGAGCATTCTGCACCCATGTAGGCTGTTCTTGTACCCACTCATGAAATTCAGTGTCGTTCCGAATGTCGTCAAAGTCGGGATGAAGCTGTAATAACTCTGCTTCAGCTCTTTTACGATTAGCGTCAGCCTCTCTTTCAGCAATTATTTCCAACCGCTTTTCAATAGTAGAATCAAGCTCTTGAGCCTTTTTGGTTGCAATTGTTTCAACGATTTTAGCAACGTCTGGATATTGTTCCGCCCAAGATGCAATCTCTTCATCGCTCTTAGGCAATTTAATTGCTTCTTTAGTAGCGGAAGAAAGTTGAGTTTCCAGTGCACGTATCTGCTCTTTTAATTTATCTTCTTTCTGCTGCGAATGGCGACGTAAATCACCGTAACGCTTTTTAAATGTTTTTTCTTCAGGATTGAGACTTTCGGTTTCTGCCTTGTCTTCTTCCTCCTCTTTTTGGTCTTGAAGAATTTGATTGCGCTCTTCTTCTAACCGTGCCAGTTCTGCGGTTTCTTCAGAACGGTCTTTTTTGTACTTCATAGGTACAGTTTTGATATCTTGCTTTACAGCCATGCCTTCTGCCATAATTTACTCCTTATTGGGGCCACCAGTAGCCAAATGGGGTGATGGGTAGCCAGCTACGACTTACGTCGTGGTAATATGATAACATATTTTAACTACAAAGTCTAATTATATTACTTCTCCATTTTCTCTAACAAACTCTGTATCTGTACCAAGCACATCAAATACTTTCATCCAAAATGCTTTTACAGGTGCAAATATTACGCCATGCTTATTTTGCCCGTAATAATATTTACCGTATGACACAAGGGGGTCTGCAAATGTTTTAGTAACGAGCCATTTAAATGCTGGATACTTACGCATCAACGGTACAAATACTTCAGCTAATTTGTAATAGCCTCGTTTGTTTTTAACAGTCATATGCTCATCACGATAGCGTCTTACAACCTCGTCCATTGTTCCGTCGCCATATCGTGCTTCTAACATAATAAAGCAACAACCACCGCCATCATCAGAACGTTCTTCAGCAGCTTCATAATCGTTTGTTACTACGTTGCCACTTTCGCTACGCACAGGGGTGCCATCGCTACTTGTTACAGCGGTAGCAAAGTCGCTACCAGTTTGCTCTTGAGCCTCATTATCTGCAGCGGTTTTATTATAGGCATACTCATCTGCTTGTGACCTACTATATCCTGAATCTCTAGCTCTGTCATAATTACGATTGTAATCATCTGAATAATCATCGAAAGGTGAACCGCCTTCTGCCTCCGCACGTATTTCATCAGCACGTTCTGCCGCAGACTGTCTCTGGATATCAGGTCGGAAAGCTTCTTCAGTTTGTCTAGCTGTAGAAGTTCTTGCAAATTCCCCAGCATCCATAGGTGTTGGGCCCCTTCCTGTAGGAGGTGTGCCTCTTCCTCGAGTAGCCCCCACACCTGTGCCAGAGAACTCTGCCGCATCCATAGGTGTGCTACGTGTACCAGCAAATTCAGCAGGATTCATAGGTGTGGTTCCTGCTGGATACCTAGAAGCATCAACCCCTCTTTCAAATCCTTCTCTAATTGCAGCTTGTATTACATCCCTACCAATAGGAGGTGGCCCTGAAGGTGCGCCAAGATTTGCAAACTCGTCCGCTCGTTGCGGTGTACCTATTGTTCCAGACGGAGTAGTATCAAAATCAAACACTGTATCTACCGTAGGAGCAGCAATACCTACAGGTGTTGTGTCAAAATCAAATACTGTGCCGCGATTAGTTGGGACACCTGTCCCTTCTGGAGCAAACCCAAGACCAGCAGGAGTTTGTTCAACAAACTCTGGCCCCGTAAATGTTTCTTGGGTTCGGGAAGTAGCCGCAGGAGTTTGACTGGTTGGAAGTGTGTCGTCTAATCTTTCAAACGCTAAGTCAGCATCTGCTCTAGCACCATCTGATACTCCCAATCCTCTGTTCATATCTTTTATATTTTCAGCAAATTTAACAGGCTCTGGCTCGCCCATTAAACCTAGCTGACTAGCAATATTACCTAAGATGCCACCTTTAAACCCTACTTGGTCACCAGTTATTGGGTCAAAGCTATTACCATTACCATCTGCAATAGTGCCATCAAGTAACACTGTACCAGCAGGAGGGTTACCACCTATAAAACCTGCTGGGGTTAATCCAAGTAAGGCACTTCCTACACCTTGTTCACGAGTAAATCCAAGGTCAGCGGCAGCACTTTTTCTGTTATCTACAAGTTCTTCATAACGTTGCTCAGCTGCTCTTTGTTCTGGAGTTATAGATGTTTCTTCACTAAAATCTTGACTGCTTTGTCCCCTTTGTTCGCCAGAAGTTGATGGCTGGGTAGTTTCAGAAGGTTTCTCTTCTGTTACTGGTTGTTGAGTTGCATAATCCCCTACGTTTGGTGCATTAAGTCTTTTTAAAAATCTATATGTGCCTTGTGTTGTAGGTTTAAGTTGTGTGCTCGGTTGATTAGGATTTTGAATAAATCTAGCAGAGGCAGCTTCAGGAACAGTAAATGCTTGAGTATTTGGTGCAATTGTTCTATCTAAGTTGGTAGTCGTAGGCGCACCTAGTACTGTTGTACCTGTTTGTGCTTTTATCAATCCCCCATTATCATCAATAGGGTCTGCTTTTTTAGCTCCGCCACTTACATATTCGATTTGTCCGCTTTCTTCCATACCCTGTAATCCCATTAAAGCTTCTCTACGCATACCTTCGTATGTGCCTAAGCCATGATACCGCACAACATTAGCGGGGACTACTAGCTCTCCTTCGCTTAACAAAACAAGTTGGTCATCTGCAACTTCGGACTTTGTTGCACCAGGCGGAGGATTACCTTCTGCGGCTCGTTCGAAATCGGCGGAGGGAGGCGCTCCAAGGCCAA
>TARA_R100000388_G_scaffold92724_1_pt1 | contig 11779 bp, 12 predicted proteins | sample TARA_R100000388 | Tara Oceans TARA_R100000388 (sample SAMEA2620360) | marine metagenome | biome: marine biome (ENVO:00000447); feature: surface water layer (ENVO:00002042); material: "saline water (ENVO:00002010), including plankton (ENVO:xxxxxxxx)" | depth 5 m | reverse complement strand
TTCAGCATGCAGTTCATCCCATCGTTCTTTTCCAAACTTTGTAATGAACCAGTTGTTGTATGGATATGCATCTTTTTCATGATAGAAGTTACAGCCCCAACATTGGGTATGGCAGTTGCCATTGTGCTGTGTATCCCATCTAGTGGAGTAGGAGTATCTGGAAAAGAGATGTCCGTTAGTCAGTCTTTCTTGTGAACCACAGACGACACATCTGCCATCTCTCTCCCTAATATACTCAGAGACTATTTTGTCCAGTCTCTGAACAGCCTTCTGTCTTGGTGTTTTCTTGGCTATTGTTTTCTCCTAAAATCTTATAGTATTCTTCTAATATAGATTTTTCTAGTTGAGAGTTTGATATTTTTAAAGCTTTACATATTGACATAATAAAGCTTTTAAGGGCATCAATAGTTTTATCCCTTTGTTTTATTTCTTCCAGCAATTTACTTTGCTGTTGTATCATTTCTTGGTTCACTAGAAAGGAAACTCTTCCTCTTCTGGTGATGCAATTTCTAATACTTTATCAAGCAGCTTTTGCTTCATTGCTTCCGGTATCCAAACTTGGTCGTAGTATTTACCATCTTTACCCTTTTGCGATGGAGCTCCTACAAACATACCATTTTCGCCTTGAAGTAGTTTCATGCCTTTTATTTCAAAACCTTCCGATGTGATTAATCTAAAATAACCTTTTAAATTTCCACTATCAAATGGTTTCCAGTCTTTTACTTTCATGTTTTTTTTCCTTATGTTGTTAAGTTAAATAAATATTTTATTTTTTTTTAGCAAATTCTTTAAACTTGTTTATTGGTATATATTCAACTTGTCTTTTGTCGTATTTGTTTCTGTACTGCACAGTTCTTCCACCATAAAATATTTTTACGTCATCGTTCATGATGTCAAACTTATAGTACATATCTTTGTCTTTAAATCTTACACCAACAAATACTGGCAAGTGTGTAAAAAAAGCTATCATTCTAATTTTTAGCATTTTACTATGGTCTAATACTAAAGATTCATATGTGTTGTGCTTGATGTCTCTATTTTTGAGTTCAATATATCCTTTTACTTCGCTACTGCCTTTTAGAATCATGTAATCAATAGGTGCATAATTATCTTCTCTTTGTATACCATCTGTTACCCTTACATCTGCGACTAACTTGCAACTCCAATATTTTTCAATATCTTTTGCAAACTTTTTTTGATTTGGCAAATATCTTTCTACATCTTTAGCTATTTGATTCATTAATTAACCTATCGTTAAGTGATTTTAAACTCTTTTGTAGTTCTTGTATTTGATAATCTTTTCTTGCACTTTCTTTTTTTAGTTCTTCTATGTCAAGTATTAAGTCTGCTATAAGCTTAGGGTTCTTAATGCATTCTTCAGTTCTTTCTTGTATAATTTCAGCCATTTGTATAGAATTTACATCAACCATTTGCTCTCCTTAATTTTTTTGTAGGCAACAGCTTTGCACTACAGCACCTACTATCTTGATTTACCTCAAATGCTGTGTAAAAGTCTGAAGTATTACAGCTTTCGCAATAGGCAATATGAAATCTGCCAGTAGAATCTAGCTTATATTCAGTAGTAGTTTTAGTTTTTTTATTCCACTTTGCATCTCTTTTTGACCATGTGCTTAATCTTCTGCTCATATCAAAAAACTTTTCTGACTCCCACCTCATTTTAGTTTTAGTCTTATTAGTTTCTGTCCAATGTGCAATAAAATCATCAGCAATATGATTGTATTTTTCATAAGACTTGACTTCATCAATAAAAGATTTTTCTCTCTTTTTAATATTATTAGTTATATTATCTTTACTTATAGGAATAGTTCTTCCATACCCCTTGTGTTGTTCTACATCTATACCCCTAGATGTAGTGTTCAATACCCTATAATCTATTTCGCTTGTACCTTCTTTGTATATCATTTTAGATGTTACATAACCCTTTTCTACCAGATTATTTATGTGTGTGCTAACTTGTCTTGTAGACACTTTAAATAACTGTGCGAAATATTTGTTTGATGCATAGCAACCTTTCTCATTATCTAAATCGCATATTTTAGCATATATAAGTTTTTGAGGTAACGATAAATCTTTTATCTCAAAAAAAGAATGATGAATGAATACACCTTGTACTTTATCTTTATTCATTTTTTTCTCCGTATTTTTTTTCCACATATTCTTTTAGTTCTTTTTCTTGACATTGAATACATTCTGCTCTCTCTTTACCATATGATGGAAAGTCCGGCAAATAATTCACTTTGTCTCTTACTAATTGCCCATGCACTAAATGTATTGTGTATACCTTTTTGCATGTCGGGCAATACTTCATAGTGTTTACTTTTCTATTATCTATTACTTTACCCATTCTACTTTTCTTTCAAGACTATATTCACTAGGATAAACTGTAGGTTCTTTTGGCTTAAATATTCCAGATTTGCCATGAAACTTTTTAAACTGATAATAACAGCTATACACATCTTTCGGGTCAAAGTCATACTCCTTGAATAATGTTTCTGGTTTTAGTCTACTGCCATCGCCCATAAAATTTTTACGACACCAGACGACTGCTAGTTTATCAATCTTTCTATCATGATTTACATCCCATAATGTTTTATAACATGAAAGCTGTGTACCCATGTTTTCATCTAGTTGGTTTGATGATTTAAAATCAACTAAATATGTTTTTTTCTGTATTTCACAAATTAAATCTGGTGTCCCAGCAAATGGAAACCTCAAACTACCATCTTTAAGTTCATTACAATAAAGGAATTGCTCCACTGCAATTATTTTAGGATTATAATGATTAAACCATTTTGTAAAACACATAACACCTTTCTTGACTTCATCGCATTCATCTTCTATGTTTATAGTTTCTCCGTCAATCAATAAAGATTCTATGCACTGATGTATCTTAGTTCCTATTTTTAATGCATCAGTCTTCTGTGTTTTGAATTTATCGTAGTCGCCTTCGCTTTGCTTTACTATATATCGTAACAACCATGGGGACATAGGTGTGCCCCCACTTATCATAGTTGTTACCGATGGGACAAATGTACCTTCAGATATTTCAATCCAGCGACCAAAATCTGCTGACTTAAAAACTCTTGGGTACATTATTTGAACTCCAGTTCTGAATCTGGTCTATCTTTAAGAAACTTAGCTTGCCTAGCAGCTAGCTCTTTTTGTGCGATTTCTTGCAAGATAGGTTTGTCGTCAAATTGTTTTGACATATAAACTAGGTAGTCTGTGGGAAGGCTAGATATTTTGCTACCTTTATGTTTACCAAACTCAAGAACTGTCTCCCCCCACTCACTATTGGAGTTACCTTTGGCTTGAGTGTGGGTACTAGGAGTAGGGGGATTTGATGACTCTTCTTTTTTAGTAACATTGGAGTGCACTTTTTTTCGAGAGTCATCGTATAAATCTCTTGCTATACCCCATGCTACACAAGCTCTTTTAAATGCATCGCTTGCTAAACCTTTTTCTTTTTCAAAATTACTTTCTGTGCCACAATCCCACTTAGTTATCCATTCTCCATTGTTAAGAATTGATACACCACAAAACATTGAGCCATTTATAGACTGAAACTCTTGTCTCCAGTTTAATGGACCTACTGCTTCATCTAATCTATCCATACAGAACCTAGCATCTACATAATCTAGCATTTTAGTATTGCCAAACTTGTCTTTCTGTGGTCTGTGCTTTATTTTTTCTTTTGGTGTTGGGGATTGAAGAATCTTTATAGAATCTTTATTCATAGTACACTCCTTGTTGTTTATTTCAAATTTCTTTCAACAAAAGATAATACTATTTATTTAACAAAACCAAATACTTTATAAAGAATCCTTAATTTTTGCAAACAACTTGTCATCTATTTTTGTTTTTGTAGACTTAACAGCCCACTCACATACAGCAAGTATCAAAGTTTTTTTCCATCCGGCTGGTAGTAGTGCTATTAATGCTTTCCATATCACTTTAGCTATGTTTTTAAGATTCATGTTTTCTCCATTCTTTTATTTTTATTATTAGTGTAATTAGTCCTACAGACAATCCTATTATTAATGATATGCATGTTAATATTGGATTGACTATATCTAAAAAAAATATGACACTGCTTCCTACACTTGTTGATATTCCTATGCTTGGATTTTGTCCTAAAACTTGCAAACTGTCGTTCATTTGTTTTCCTTTAAAAACTTTTCTAGTTTATTTTTAAAATTATTGTTGCTGTCTTTATTCATTAATTTTGAAATTATATCTAAAAGACCTTTATATATTTTTAATATACCTTCTAGTTTTATTTCATTTTTTTTACTATTGTCAATTAACTTTATTATTATTGCTTCTAATCTTTTAAAAGACTCGTCTAGCTCTTCCATTAATTCTTTTTGTATAAAATGATTTTGTTTTTGTGCTTCTTTGTCTTTTTTGGATATATAAAAAGCAAGTCCAATTACACCAGCTAATGGTAGCCCGAATGTTTCTATTATAGAAATTACATCCACTATTTATTAGCCTTCATGTAATGCTCCACAGTTCCTTTACCAAGCTTTGTGTTATATATTTTTTTCCAATAAGCTGCTCTTGCCTTTTTTGTTGTAGGTATTGGGTCTTTATCTCTTCTATATTTTAACCTACAAAAAGCAACTTGCAATGCTATGTTAGTTATTAAACAATATTTAAGAACATCTATATGGTCTGGTGATTTTATGTCTGCCATTATTTTAGCTGGCATACCCAATTCTATTAATTTTTGAGAAATAGCAGAACGAAATATAACATAATTTTTTAATATATCATCTGCTGTTTCTGGCTCACATTGGAAAAAACCAAGTGCTGGTCCACCTTTTTGCTCTAATGCTCTGTAACCAGATTCAGCCATACCAGTTTCATATACTAAATCGCATGCTTCTTCAGAGTACATATCCATTTTTATTAACGTGTATTTTATTATTTGCTTGAGTGTATTTTTCATTAGAACTTAACCTTTTTCCTTTTTTTACTTTTTTTAGATTTTTTTGTTTTTATTGTTGGCATGATACCTTCTTCTAAATCTTTTTTGATTTTTTTGATTTCTCTTTGCTTCATTTTTTCTCTAAGTATATTTTTTGCTTCAATATACTCTCTGTTGTTTGTTCCAAACAGTTTACCTAACTGTCTTACAAATGTGTTTTCAGTAATCTCTCCTTGTTGCAACAAGTATCCCATATGCTCAACATACACAACTGCATCTTCAGCATCTATAAATTCTAGCACACCACGAGAATTTTCTATATTTTTATCTTCCCTAATTTTTTCTATGTCTTTCTTAATTCTAAAGTAAATACTTCGTCTAGCTTTTATTTCGCCCTTACCATACCACCAGTAAACTTGATGACCTATCATTGGTAAATAATATACACTGTCTAATCTTTGAAATAAATTTGGTCTTAATATCTTATCACCTAGTTCATCTTCTGTCTCTTCAAATGCATAGTTAATAGTTCTCGCTATATCAATAGCTATAACACCGGGAATTGTAAATCCAGCTGGCAGCACAGATTCTATAAATATGCTAGCTACATTTTCTTCTCTTCTGCCAAACTTCTTTTTACCAGCTGCTAACTCTAACTGCTCTTTTACTTTCCAAAAATGGTATCTACTTATAAATAGCATCCTAAGTAAAGTCCCAACAGTATGGTCGCTAAATCTTGGCTCTCTGCCATTTACCCAGTCTCGAATAGACTGCACACTTGCTCCAGCTAATGTAAGTAATGCTACAGCCCATCCTAAATTGTTAGTAGCTTTTGCTTTTAGTTTTGCTTTTTTAAGTAAGCTTGTTTCTTTGTTAGCTGCATTCCATGTATCCTTAAATTCTTGTGCTAGAAAGTTAAGTTGATTGATTGCAAATGTTCTTAACTGGTATAAAAGAGGATGTTTATCATAACCTATAGGCATATTAGATTTACTAACTGGATGTATGTTTTGAAGCACAGCAAATGATAATAACTTTACATCGTCTGTAATTTCACCACTGTCTAGTTGTTTAATTACTTTGTTCCAGTCTTTTTCATCAAATGCTCTTCCTAGCCAGTTTTGAAGCTCTATTGGTATTTCTCCAGTTTTTAATGCTTGTCTAGCTTGTGTTCTACATTTGCCCAACACAGTGTTTATATGCGAATCCTTACCAACACCATCTGCAAAATCCATAGTGTTTAATTTAAAAACAGTATTTAATGCTTTAGCTGTAAAAGACTGCATATTGTCTTGTTCATACCATATTTTATCAACACCTAACATCCCTTTATCTACATCCCTTGCACCTAGTTTTGGTGTATACTTTCCAAAAGTAACATAACGAACTAGGTTTCTTGCAAATGCTCTTAATATAGGTGGTACTGCTTTTAAGCCTAATGTTGATTTCTCAAAGTAAAGAGATAACCCTAAGTCTTGTAACTGCGATAATCCAGAGTCAAGGTTACCTAAAGTAAATGTATATATAATATTTTTATATGCTTGTACACCGGAACTAAATGGCGATGGAGCAAATCTAAAGTCTAACAAAGCACGAAGTTTGTGTTGGTCAGATGGTTTTATTTTGCCAGCTTCTAATAAGTTTTGTATATATTCTCCTACACTATCACCATCATATATTTTAGTTTGCTTGCCATCATCATCTACATGTGTGCCCTTGCCAAAAAATCTTTTTTGTTCTATATGGGCTGTTCCTTGCACTACAAACTCCAGTAATGCATCTTGTGAACTTAAATAATATTGATTCCATTCTGGCTGTAATTCTTCGATAACTCTTTCTTTACTCCATCTAATACCACCATTAACATAACTACCATATCCAGCTAGTACATTGTTTATAACATCTGCTTTTTCATATTCCGATAAAGTTCTTCCTTTAGTTTTTGTGGCTGTAGCTAATGCATCTTCTATCAAGCCAGTTTTTTCTTTACCTAATACAAGCTGTAAATCTTCTAAATTAGCAACATGTCTAGGGAAATAATTGTCTATAAGCTGATTAGGATGCAATATATCAGTCTCAACAAACTCTTTACCCATAGTTTCTATAACTTGTGCAACTTTTAAAAATTCCAAATTAACACCATCTTTTTCAACTATTTCTTTTACATATTCAAACTGCCCATTTTTAAGAGCAATGTCAATATTAGCATATTTGTTTTTATCATTTCTTTGCAGCTTGTTAAGATATTGTATAAAAGGAGTTACTGCTCTTGTTCTTGAGTCTTGTTTAAATAAAACATCTTTATCGTGCCTAGTTAAAAGTCTTGCTACTTCTGGTGATATTTTTCTTACACCATACAAAGTTGTTTGGAATGTTTGCTGAACCCAATTAGTAAGTGCATTGTATTTTTTTGCTATCTTACTTGATGGCAGATGTTCTTCATTAACTTTTTTAGGTTTGTTAGGGTTTTTCTTTTTAAAAGAGTATAAGATTTCATGTGCACTTTCTTTTGCTTTTTCTGGTATTTTGAAACCTTGGTGATAATATTTTTTACCTTTATAATTTGGATTTTTTTCTATCCATTCGTTTCGCAATATCTCATATTGTTTGTCTGCTTTTGTTTCTAATTTTTCATACAAATCAATATTTTTTTGGTAAAAGCTTTCTAAAGCATCAGAATATTGCATCATAAGCTCACCAATAGTCTCTGCTTGATTGCCACCTCCTATTCTCATCAATGTCTTTTTGTCATAACCGGGATTTAGTAATTCTATAAATACACGTCTCCCTACATTGCCCGGTCGTGAAAATTCTTTACTTTCTATTAATTTTTTAAATTTATTTTTTATTACTGTATCGCCATTAAATTTTTCTTTATATTGTTTTCTAATTTTTTTTACTGTTTCCCACTCATCAACAGAAAAGCTATTTGGTGTTGATGTTGCAGTAATATCTTTAGACAATGCTCCTTCATCTATTAATATTGGTGTTTCATTTTCTTTATCATAGCCCCAGTTTCTATAAGCTTTAAAGTCGTTCCATAATAAATCATAATTTAAATAATCTTGTAAATCTAGTTTTTCCATAACTGATTGTAGTTCCGGTGTTTTTTCGAACCAATCAGTAGCAGTAAATTTTTGCAAAGGTTTCAAAAACTTTCTTGTTATCTTATCGTTGCGAGGATAGTTTTTTACAATTATGTAATCTAAACCTCTTTCGACTACCCTAGGTGTTTCTACATATGGGTCTCCAGCCAAATCGTTTTGCTCTAAACCCTTAGGTGAATTAGCTACTTTAGCAACTAAATTATCTGAAAGTTCGTATACATCTCTAACAGAACCTCCCGGTAATTTTTTTTGTTTTAAAAGTTTTGTGTCTAGTATTTGATTAAATGTTAATTTTTGATTGATTTTGCGATTTTCCATAAAAACTATATCAACAGCATCTGACTGATGTTCTGTTAATATTTTAGAAAACAATTTTTTTTGAACATTAACTTGCTGTTGTAAGTATGGCACAAAATGCTTGTTCCACATTTTTTCAAACTCTGGGCTATCATGAAACAATTTATTAAAACTAAATCTTTTTTCTGTGCTCATATTAGCAGCATACTTACCCGTCTGTAAGTCTATACTTATATTTAATGGCACTCCTTTGTCGATGTAATAACTTCTCTTGAAATTTAGTTTGGTTGCCACATCTCTTATAGTACCTAGTCTTTCTTGTAAATGTAACAATGTTGCAGTATGTGGTGTACTCTTGGCTACTGGTATTGGTGTACTAGAAACATTGCCTACATGGTATTGTTTTATATCAGTCTTGTAAAGTTTTTTTGCAGCTTTAGCTAAATCATTAGGTCTTCCCATGCCATCGCCATAAATATCTTCAAAAAAAGTGCTAGTTGATAATACATCTTCGATTGGTATTTTATAGTAATTATATCCATCATTATTATAATCTGTACCCCTTGGGTTTTTGCTTAATGGTTTATAATCTCCATTTCTAATTTTATCGTAAACTATGTTACCATATCTTTCTTTAAAATTTGATTCCGACAATGAACTATATTGTTCTACTGGACCATCTGTAGAATGCCCAACTGACAAAAACACTCGACCACCGGCTGACATATATGCTTCTTTTGCTGGTGTTGGATAACCTACAATAAATTCTTTTATTTTTCTTAAATCTTGATACCTACTTCTTTGTCTGTCTGCTGGAGACCATACAACTCTGTCAATATTACTTTCTACTGCTCTTCTAACTGCTTGTTGTAAACTTATCTCTACCCACTTTTGTCTTTGTGTGTAAGGAGCTTCTGCTAACATTATTTGATTTGCACTATATGTTTGAACAGCTGCTTTTTTTAGTAAGTATTGGGTAGGCAATTTTAATTCGTAATGATTTTCATAAGGCGAAACATCTTGCAATTCACTATTAACATCTGTCAATAAAGGATTGTCTATAGGTTTTTCCGTACGAAATAAAATTCTTAATTTTTTTTCTGGTGTTCTGTATCTGAATAGAAACCGAAAAAAAGTTGGTATAGTTATTGAACTAGGATTAAATGCGAATGCATTTTTTAATTTTCTTCTAATTTCAACTTCTGCATCTACCTCTCTAGCTAATTTATTTGGATAGTCTGCTGCATCTTCTAATTGACTAGCTTCATATAATGTTCTTTTATACAATTCTAAATCTGCTATATCAGATATAGAACTTCGTGCCATTGATTTAAAGTCATTTGACAACCTTCTTAAATTATTTTCTATTTCTTTTTCTTCAGCTGTAAATTTTAATTGTTTGCTCAATGTTTTTTCAAAAGCTTTCGCAACTGTATCTGAGCCATATAAATTGTAGACATTTTTTGCAGCCATAATCTCATTGATATTAAACATTTTTCTAATTTTTTTAGCTGCTTCATTTGGATTTATATCTTCGAGTTTAGAATAAAAATACCCTAGTTTTTTATAATATTCAGCTCTGTTTTGCACCACAGAATGTCCATAGTCTGCTTGTGTTTCGTCAATATTAAGAAACTTTTTACCGTCATCAGCACCATAACCAAATAATGTTTGACCTCGAAGGTGTATAAAATTATTATCTTGATTAGATTTAAAATGTTTATTATAGCCAGACCTCTCTGCTGACAAAATTTGGTCTTTTATATTTTCTGTATCTCTTGCATAAGATGCACTTCTATTAATATCTATATTATCTCTAGTCGCCATTAATAAAGATTTGTATGGACTATTATAAAACTTTATTACATCAGTAAAATAAGTATAAGGTACAGCATTATATTCGCTAGCATGTTGTCTATGTATTGTGTAATATTCATAATCTTGGGGTGTTATTTGACTTGGAGTTAATAATAATCCAGTAGATTTTGTGGTAGTAATAATATTATTTATACTATCAACCATACTTTCAAGATTATCTTTTACAAGCGATTCTAACTCTTCGTAAAGTTTTGACCTCTTAAATACCATTAAATCAGATGCACCATTAATCTCATTTGTGTCAAAAACTTTTTCAAGTTCTTTCATGTTTACTTTAAAATATTTTCCATAACCAGCAGAATCGTAACGTTTATCACCTATTTTTTTTCGTATGTATTCATCATATATTGGTACTACGATTTTTTTCTTTTCATATATTTTATAGCTCCCAGTATCTTCTCTTAAAGTTTGGAATATTTTTCTATCTAAAATTTGGGCAAAATATTTATTTTTTGTGTCTTGCTGTTGTGTCATTACAGTTTCTGGACTGTAGGAGTATCTATAATACCTTTCTAGTAATTCTTCTTTTGTTATTTTTTGTTTACTTTCTTTTGCCCATGCATCTAAAAACAGCATATTAACTTGCCAAGGTGGCAAATTTTTACTTAATTGTCTTTTCATTTGCTCATAAGTAAACGAAGGCTGCATATTTTGTATGAACCTTTCTATTTTCATTGTATCTTTTGGTGCTTTTTTTAATGCATATTTTATAATATCATTTGGATTTTCTGATTCTAAAGCACTTCTTAATCTACTTGGAGTAAGAGTAGATGTAGGTTTTTTTGTTATTTTAATTATTGATGTTTCGGCTGTTGGTATATTTAAATCAAAATTCATTTTCATTGCCCAATTCATAGCATCACCTAAATTTTCAAAAGCATAAATTTCACCTTTTCCAAATGCTTTGTCTGTAGATGCTCTATTCCACAATGGTGTTCTAGTTGTGTCTGTAGTCAAGCCTTCTTTTTTTATTAAAGGCACATTTACAGATGGTGTAACATGATACAATATATTTTTTTCTGTTTCACCTTTTTTTGGTTTTTTAATTTTAGCTTTTTCTATATAAGAAGATGCTGGCTTTATACTAACAATATCTTTAGGAGGTATTGATTTTGTTCCTTTTACTGTTCTAAACCATCTACCTTTATCTGGACCAAGGATGTTTCTAGGGTATGCTTTGCCATCAATTACATCTACATCTTCTTCCCATCTTCCCTCTCTTGTAGTTTTAGCAAACTCTTCTGTTTCTTTATCGCTTTGCCTTTGTCTGCCTATAATTTCGTCTGCTTTATATACTTCTTTTAGTTTATATGGGTTAAATATTTTATTAATTTTATTTGTACCAGACTTTGATGTGCCTAGGTATGCATCCATTTTAACAATCATTTCATCTGGCATGAATAAATTATCTTGCAATTCTGGAAAATCTTCTGAATATGTAAGTCGGTTTGCTATGTAAGCTTTGACAAAAAGTTCTTCACCACTATATGGCAATTCCCTATCTGGGTCTAAATTTCTTCCCCAGTCTCTGATTTGTTTGTCG
>TARA_R100000388_G_scaffold24217_1_pt1 | contig 11957 bp, 8 predicted proteins | sample TARA_R100000388 | Tara Oceans TARA_R100000388 (sample SAMEA2620360) | marine metagenome | biome: marine biome (ENVO:00000447); feature: surface water layer (ENVO:00002042); material: "saline water (ENVO:00002010), including plankton (ENVO:xxxxxxxx)" | depth 5 m | reverse complement strand
GGGATTGTAGTTAATATAGGGCGATGCTGCCTTGAACCTTTTAAAGAATTCTCTTGTTCTTGGATTCTCGTAAGATTCTTTTAGGGGCTCTAGGTTTACATTCAATCTTTGGTTAGATATTTCTGTGGTGATAGATACGATTTTCTGCTGTAGTTCGTAGTTGTCTGGTCTTTGGTATGTGTCAAAGACATGCTGTGTGATTTTGTTCTTTACCTCGCAGAAATCCTTTACAAATTGTTCTGGTAAGAGGTCAAAGAAGCAGTTCTGGTTTAGATCAATCTTAGCAATCGTAAAAGACTTGTAGAATGCCTGCATCTTTTTCCAAGCCAAGTCAAATTCTTCTTGGTGTTGGGGTGGGCAAATTTCTTTTAGGGTCTTGCCTTTGGTATAGATCTGAGCAAACTCTATGCCTTTGCCTTGTAAAAATGACGAATATGACCAAGTTTTGGTCAAATTAGGTGGAATACGGTCATATATCATTTTACCATCTAGGTAAATGCCGACGCAGTATTCTTTATCATCTAATGCTTGAAATAACAAATTACACCCAAGGAATCTGTGATTTAACCTTGCTGTTAATATACTCTAAGCTTTGCTCATAGTCAAGAGAATTATACAATTGTTCTAGACTTGCAAGTTCCCTTGTCAAAAGAGCATCCGATGGCGTAACTCCGACCTCGTTTAGTCTGATTCTATAGTACAATTTAAGCCAAAATAGCTCATCATGTTTTGCCATGAAGTTTTCAAACAATATTTTCTGCCTTCGTTTTGCTTCATATGCAGGTTGCTCGTATATAGGGCAAGGCTGACCTTCATATGTTTCTTTTTCAATTACAACAATTGGGTAAGCGGAAGTATAGCCAGTATACATTTGATGCATATACACTTGCAGATTTTGTATATCATACAAGTGAGTCTTGACATAGCATGTATCAAAAACATTTGATGGACTTATTCCATATCTATTCATGTATTTTTGCATGTTTGGCGAATTAATATTTGCAACTAAGCGCCATGGAGCATCTTTGTCAACTAAAAATCCATATTTTGCAGCAGCTAAAACGTAAAATTTAAAATTAGGACTTTTTATAAACTTTAAAATCTTAACTCTATCTTCGCTGAAATCATCTAAACTAGTCTCTATACATAACCCAGTTGCAGTTGGCGTGAAAACTTTATGAGTTATAAAGCCGCTTTTAGTTAATGGCATTATTGCTTGGTTATAATAATAAAATTCATTTAAAAAAACTTGAAGAAAGTCTTCTATGTCAACTATTTTCGTTTGCTTATTGTCTGCAATCAAAGTTTTTGTAATAAATAATTCATATATATCTTTTATTTTTTTGTCGTAAAAAACATGTGGGCTTTCCCATCCACGGCGAGCGTCCCAGCCAGTGGAAACAAAGTCGTCAGGAAGTATTTTTCTTGTAGCTTGCAAACTTATATATCTTCTCATTTCCTTGAAAGCATCTGCAACAAAATGCAAGCATTGTATTTCCTGATTTTGGTCGTTCTTTATGCCTGCTAAATGCGCTTCATTTATAATGACGGCATTATTTTGGCTATCTATCTTACCATATAAGGAACTCTTTCCTTCTCTAAAAGAAAAATATTTTAAATTTTTTGGATATAATCTTGCATATGCCTTAGCAAATCTGAAAGATTTCTTAGCGGTAGTGGCATTTTTGTTTGTTGTCCTAACATTTTTATACTTTTCATACGACATTTTTGTTTTTCCTAAACAACTTTAAATCCAGCATCAGTTGAATATGTTTGCAAATTAGATGGGACAATTGACACCGCTGAAATTTCAGTTGTCCATGTTGGATAATATGTATGCATGACCTTAGTTACCAGATAATAACCTCCTAAGCCCATCAAGTTTGACACAGTTCCCGTCTTATACGGACTACCAAGACCCGTTATGGTTGGATCTAAATAAATTGTTTTGCCCACCGTCATTAAATTGTTGCCTGAAAATTTCATGTTGACATCAAAAATTGCCCACAATTCCGCAAAAGGATTGCTTTCGGTTTGATTTCTAACTACAGCGAGTTGCTCGCCTCCAACTGCCTTTTCAAACTTAAAACTTTTCAACAAACCTTTATCTGCTCCAATAAAAAAGTGTGCGATACCATTTTCAACATTTCTATCATAAAGACTAGCTTGATCGTCAGAATTAGATGCAAAGTCAGAAACTTTATCTTTATAATATTGTTCGTCATACATAACGTAATATTCCCAATAATTTCCCCCAGTGCTGCCATAAAATGAATTATCGGCTTGGGAGGTCATCTCCGTTATACCACCTATTGACGCAGGTTGGGCATCTGGTAGACCTCCGGGGCATTGTACCAATTCTCTCGTCATTGTTGCGTAGTAGTCTTTTCCAACTTGCTCATCATAAGATGTATTTAATACGGCCTGAGCAAAGTCTTGAACTAAAGATTTAACATAACTCATTAAAGAAAAAGTTTTCAAATCCTTTGATGAAATTATTTTTTTATGCCACTCAGTATAACTTTGCACTGAGCATGGCAGCTTTGCTAAATTAAAAGCTGTTATTGGCTTACCTTTTTCTGTCTGAAAAGCTACCATGTCTGTTATATAGCCAAATTTTCTAGCTATCATCTTGTTTCTCAGTTGAGGATTAATTTGAATGATTGATTCTAGCAAGTCTCCAAAATGAAAATAGCTCACTTCTCTGATTGATGAATTTAAAATATCATTCACTGTCCCTACAAATTTGTCAAACAGACTTTGGTCTTCAGCGGGTACACCATCTACAACTAAAGCGTTTATTGTGAAAATCATTTCGTTCTCAAACATGTAGTCAATAGCCTGTTTATATAGCTTTGTCTTATCTATATTGCTAACTATTTCACTGGCTGGCTGTTCTGCAATTGGATCCTCTGTTTCGGCTTGTGCTAAAACATTTTTTAAACCAAGGGCATCATTTTCTTTTTTGGAAAAAAAGTCAACATTAGAACTAGCATAATTAATATAAACATCCAACATTCCATTAGGCTCAAAGTCTATTTCATAATCAATCATATTAAGCCTAAACATTCTTTCTTGCTTTTTTAGAGCCTTTCTCAAACTTGGCTTAATTAAAATGTTTTTTTCATCATCTAGTTCGTAGCCTACTTTTAGAAATATTTCGTACTTTCCATTATCAACAATTTCATTTGATTTACTTTTAGAAAAAGAAAACAAGTCAACATATCGGAAGCCTTCCCGGTCTAAAACTAGGGTTTCAGCATTTTGAAATCTCAAAGATAGGCTGCAACCAATCACTCTTTCTGCACCTTCGGGGTTTTGATTGTCATAAACAAACGAAACGTTTCTTATTCCCACATCGTCGCCTCTTTGCTGCTTGTTTGAAAAAACATCTTTTATAAAATTTGTTGAGTCTGTTGTATAAGGTATATAAATTGTATTGATAATGTTGCCTAAGTCGTCTGTATATACTTTATAAAGTTGTATTTTCGGAATTATCGCTGCTAACTGAGTGTTCGTGATTTCAAGCATTTCTTTTAAAGAATCAGGGCTTTCTTTCTTGAGAGAATGAGACGGCGGGAAAGTTCTATCTTCATTAATATTCCTAATATAATTTAAAGCACCTGCGAAATATCTTTCACTAAAATACTCATTCGCCCCCAAGATCAAAGATTCTATTTTTTTCATTAAGATTTGTTGATCACTATATTTGCTTGAAAATATATCAACAAACTCTGATGGTGTTTGTGGCGGCTCAGGCTCTGGCTCTAGTACCACTTCTGGTTCCGGGCTAGTAACTTCTGGTTCCGGGCTAGTGGCTAGTTCTGGGTCAGGCTGCAAATCCTCCTCTGGTGCAGGTGTCATGCCAGGGCCATCAGGTATTGGCTCGTCCCCAAAGAATGTCTCTGATTGTTGTGTTTTTAACTCTTCAATCGTTCTTTCAAACTCTTGTTGCAATAGTTTTACATCTGCTTCAGGTGGTTTTTCTACTCCGGGGTTTGGAGATGGGACTGACATAGCAAATGGCAACGATATATATCTACCAGTGCTGTCATATTTTACAATCGCTAAACCATAGTCGCTGCCATTTAGCAAGACATCTGACAAGTAATGGTAGTCATAGGTTTCTCCATCGGCCTCAATGACTTGAAAGTTTCCAAAAGATGCAAGTTGATCTGAGGTTTCTCCCCAGTTGTTTTTAAGATCTTCTTCAAAGTCTAGTTGAGATAAATCAATTAAAGTCATTTCATACTCCGTAATAATCTAACACTTTCTCAATCGGGTGTGGTATGTATACAATAGAGCCAAACCTAAAACTAGTTTCTGTTGGCTTTTGATTGAAAAAAGCTATGACCCACCACAAAGTAGAATCACCGTAATTTTCAAAAGCTAACTTGTAATAATGATCACCGTATGACCATTGGTGAGCAATAATGTCAAGTTGAGAGATTTGAGATGTAGATGGGTATCTTAAAGATCTTGTGCCAAATTGCTGTATTTGAGAAACTCCACGATTTTTAAATATATTCTTATAGATTTTGTCTTTATTAACAAATTTTTGTACTCTATCGTATCTAGAAGGCATGTGGTCTATCTCCTTTATGCTTTAGGTGGCAAAGTAATTATAACTTCTCCACGAGGGGTCTCTGGACCGCCCGTATCCTGCTCTGGCAACTCAGTTTCTGGGAATCCAATGTCGTCGGAATCTTCTATAATCACTGGGACATCATTTGACTCGCCCTCTCCCGGTAATGCTCCGCCCTCCTCTTTGTCTGCGTCAGACTGGTTACCAAGATCATCTTCAGGTTCAGCGACGGGGGCTTCTGGTGAAGAGTCATTGTCCTTTGGAACTGGAGCAGGTGTTTCAGTTGGAGCTTCTTCATTCAATTCTGGATTATTTGAAACATTCCCCGGCACTGTTGGGTTGATTACCTCCGCTGTTCCTCCGTCCCATCCTAGATCATAATCATGCAATACATGAAAATTAAATGACAAGTTAATTAACTTAGGATATATACCGTTTCCGTCTTCATAAACACCAACAGAAAAGTCTGGCTGGTTAGATAGACCGTCTAGAGTTCCAATTAGATATCCCGAGAATCTTTCACTTAGGGCATTTCCGATACTAGAAATTAATTGAACATGCTTTATGGCAATTAAAGGAGGAGATCCGATCACTCTATAGCTTCCTAATTTTTTATATGTAGGATACAGCATCTGTATCAATCTTTTAACTTTATTGTAATTTACTCTAGCTTCTCTTAGATCTGCTGATACTAGCTGCCAACCAAGCGTAATTACTCTTTGGGTATTCTGATATCCACACAGCGGATCCATCCTACCATATACAGCCTCCCTCGTCCAGTTAGACTGGTAACTGTCTTGAAAGTTTGTTATGTATGCATACATGCCCACTGTCTTTGATGTAGGTATATGCACAATATGTAATAATTGATCTTTTTTTGCTGCAATCTGCGAAGGATCAATATAACTACGAGACTCTGGTATTGGTACTGGATTGCCAACCAATTGTGATTGACTTGTTGTTTTTCTGCTTACTGCCATTGTATAGTATTCCTAAAAATGTTTATTGCTTACTCTAAAGCATTGGTCCAAGTCTATGACCAGTTTTTCTTAAATCAAACTTATTGTTTATGCCATTAATTGACTCTTGTTGGATGTGGGCGTTAAAACTCTTTCCATCATCTAATACTAATTTTAGCTCTGCGCCATCTAAAGAAACAGTAACGTCTTGTGAAGATGGTTGAGCGGCCCCTTGTGCCTGTGCCACTGTTGAGGCAAAGCTTGCGTTTGCTGCTTCGTTTATTTCACTAGTCTCTTTGCCACTGTCTAGATAAAGCTGGGCGCCCAGAGTTGCTGTATCTATAGCCACTCCTCCCGCAGTACCTAATCCGGGCAGGATTGTTTTTGCAAGTCCACTAACAATGTTGGCTTTTGCTAAACCTGCATATGAAATTGCTCGTCCGATGTTGCCAGACATCATCTCGTCAAACGCATCCATGTAGTTTCCAGCAGCGCTACCAAAAGAAAGACCAGTGCCTATTAATGGTGCGGCTTTGGCAAATTGCTTTGTGCCCATAACTGCGCCGGTTTTCATGGTTGCTTTAAATCCAATTTCTGCTGCCTTTGCCTTAACTCCAGTAGATGAAGTTGCAATTCCTCCAAGCTTTATCGCTGTATCAGCTAATTTTCCGGAATCACTCGCCAATTTAAGACCAGACAATGCTACTCTCTCTGTTTGTAATCTTGCAGCATCTCCTGTTTCCATCCCCATTAAATCACCGGCTGCTGTCAGCCCTGCTCCGAGCATGCCTCCTCCAGCCATGCCAGCAACCACTGGGGCTGCGACAGATTTCACCGTATCTTTAATGCCTGCTGCTGTTTTTATTGTCTGATTTAGTTCGCCTACAGAGGTGTTTAAACCACCCATAGAGGTTGAAAGTTCTGACGCTGGACCGCCCATGGCGTCTCTCAACTGGCGGATCAGCTCATCACCACCCCTAGACAATGCCCCCAAAGGTCCATCCGTTCCGCCAAACATTCCGTCTAGTGTTTGTAATGCCGCTGTTTCTACTAAGTTTCTAACCTGTTCCTCTATTGGTATTGCTCTTCCAGCCATTTCATCAAAACGACCAGCAGCCACTTCAGATGGTTGTAAGCCTATAATACTTCTTTCTGCATCTGTTAGTTGAACAGAGCCGCCCATCATTCCCTCAAACATCCTTACTGCATCTTGAGGGTTGCCAGCTAACTGGCTTAACAACCTTATTTTTGCTGCTCTTTCTCCACCTTCTCCTAAAGTTGCCCCAGATCTCTGTAAGGCTCTAGATATTTCTTCAACAACTGCATCGGGACCGCCTTGATAGAAAGTTCTTACCAGTGCTTGCGGATCTTGTATAACAGGCATACCAAATGTTGCATTAATTAATTGTGCTGCTTTGGCAGCATCACTATAACCTGCAAAGTTTTCTGCGAACTGAGTGATCACTCCTGCTTCAACTCCAGCTTTTTGAGCCATCAAACTAACTCTTGCAATATTGGCAGTTGCATGTGTGCCAAACATTGCCATCGTAGGTATTAAAGACAAGAAATCTTTTTGTAGCTGGGATGGGAAAACTCCGAGTTCTTGCAACCTGACAGACAGACTCTTAAATGCCATTTCAATATTATCTATCTCTCTTATTCTACCCTCTCTAAATAATGAATCTAATATGACAGAAGTTCCTTGAACAGATCCGCCTAGAAGCTCAGTTTGTGCTCCAAGGGCAGCAATTCTTGACTGAACATTGCTTGCTACTAACCCGAAACCCTTAAATGAATCTGCCGCCGTCCTTGTCGCAGTGCTAAGGGTAGAGAATGATATACCCGTAGCTCTGTTTGCCTCTATCAAATTGTTTGCAAGCTTGTTCGCTTCTTCAATATTTCTTGATACACCTATTAGTTGACGTGATACTCTGTCTAGATTAAATGCTACTTCTGCTAATGTCGCTACAACATTAATTAAAATGTTTGAAAAGCTAAGTATTCCTCCCAGACCTCCTTTAAGTGCAGACAAGAAACCCTTGACTCCGCCGCCAGCTTTTGAGGCGTTTTTAAGAAGACCTTTCATCCCCCTAGTTAGTTGCGATATGGCTCCGTTAGATCTATTAGATATGCCAATAAAACCTAGCAAAGCTCCAGTAACTCCTTCAATGCCTGCTGCCAGTTCTTGTTGGGCTTTTATATTTTCTGCAACGGATTCAGAATTTCTATCTAGTGATCTTATCTTTTTTTCTAAATTCTTAACATATGAGGCTGTAGATTCATCGTCCACTTTCTTTAACTCTTTTAATAAATCTATTTCTTTTTGATAAACCTCTCTGTTAATGGCATCTCTCCGCTGCTGGACTTCTAGGGCGTTTATTCTTTTTTCTAATAGTATGTCCCGCTGGTCGCTTTCAATTTGTAGATAGTCAATAGCTTTAATAGATATATCTATTTCGTTTTCTAAGGCGGTTATAACTTGTTCAAGGTTTTGCTTTTTTTTGCCTAATATATCATTACGCCTTTGTTCTAGCGTAAGACTTTTATTAACAGTATCAGTATAGCTTTTTAGCACCTTGTCTAAATTAGCTATAGCCTCTGCTTCGGCTTTTAATTGCTCTGGTGTTTTATTTTCAGCCATTCGTCAATTATCCTATGGGCCACTTAATTCCTGTTTCTCTTTCAAATGCAGCGATTGATCTTTCAAGTTCATGCCTGCTTCTCATGGCTTTGGGGTTGTGCAGTCCGTGTTTTTCAAGTGAAGCTATGTATCTCTTTTCATTTCCAATAGCACGAGCAAAAGATCTAATCTGTGCCGTAGTGCCGGTGATCTTTACAGGAGAGTATCCTATGCCAAACATAGATCTCAAAATATACTCAATCTGGGAACCAAAAGTTCTTAAATAACTTTCACTTAGGTTGTCTGTTTTTGTAAAATCAATTACGATTTCTTGCAATTCTCCATCATTGTGGTCATTCATTTTATAACCCTCCGTTATAAATAGTGTTTAATAATAAAAAAATAGGATCAAGACATCAGTCTTTGATCCTTATTGATTACTTTTTAAAAGCTTTTTGCGCTGCTTTGTTTTTTTCATCAAAATGCTTGACCAATCTCTTGATAAACCATCTTCTAATTTTTATTGGCAAATTGTATGCCTCTAAAAACGACCAGTTACCATGCATCTTAAGAACAAACATTTCTTCATAAACGCCTTCTAGATATTCACTCGTTAGGCCAAAAAAAGTCAGTATTAATCTGCACCTCCAATTCCTGTTCAAATCCGCAATTAGCGCAGGAAAAAAGTTGCTTAACTGAAGAATTCGGCATAACCTTGTTATACACTGTCCTTAGTCTTCTAGATTCAATTGCTGGCATTGAGTCAACAAAATGGTTAATAAACGGTCGTTCTTCATTGTCATTAACAGAAACAATATATGCCTTCATCGTATCAGTAACGGTAGATTGTCCTAGATTATTTCTTTTCTTTGCCTTTGATGCGGAGGTAAGCCTCTTTTCATCATGACCCGTCAATGGCTTAACTTCTACGACAGCATCAATATTTTCAAGGGTTATCTTGAAAGTTCCTCTTTGTGTCTCGTGGACATTGTAGAGAGATTCATACTCGCTTATGTCAGGTGTTTCATAATCTAAGTCTGCTAAATCATACATGTGCTCACTAACTTCAGAGCATTGTGGACAAACAACTTTAGTTTCATAATCTGACCCGTAACCTGTTGCTCTAATTGCAATTAAAATTGCATTTTTATCTGTAAGCAACAGGTCGTCTGGTCTAACATTGTTTAACATGACGGACTCCATTAAACGATCCAGCACGATTCCTTTCTTAATCAAAGACGGACTGGCTAAGATGTCCTCTTCCTTAGCTGTCATGTATTTAATTTCAATTGTGCTACGACCGTAGAGTGGGTGTCCTTGCGGATAATACTTACCACCAGAAGGAAGTTCCACAAACTCTGTTGGAACAGAGAAAGACATTTTATTATCTGGCTGTGGTGTCTGGTTTGGAACTTCTGGTGTAGGGTATGGCGCAGTTGGTTGCGGCGGTTGTTCAGGTGTAGGCACCTGAAACCTGTTCTCATTATTTCTTTCAGTCATTTTTACCTCTTGGATATTTTATTGAGACAAAATAACTATACCATAAATTTAAAAATTGTAAACAATTTTATTATGGCCCAACAAGATCATCGCCAAATGGGGGAGCATCAATGTCTGTTCGGAAAGGCGCTCTTCCATTTAATGACTCAATGGTTGCCCAGTCATATCTAACTTCAATCTCCATGTTTACCATGTCGTCTGAAGCGTATTCAAACTCGCCCATTCCAACATTCTTCAAGAATGCATTTCTAAGAGTCCACTTTTCAACTTCTCCACCATAGCTATCATAAGCTGTAATGGTAACTGGGTTAAGGGACTCAATGGAAGATGGCTTGTTCAAAGCAGCATAGTTATAACCATCGCCACCAAATTGCTTATCAGGGAATTGATATCCAGAAGCATACAACATCTTCATTAAGATACCTGTTGCATCAGGATTGATTGGGTCAACAGTTGTAAATGAAACTGTTTGCCACTCTACTCTTCCCGGATAATAGAAAGTGTGATTATAGAAAGCGTGTGGTGTCTCAGTGATGTTAAAGCTTGGTCTAGATACTCTAGTAATTGTCCAGAGCGGTAGCCCTCCAACATCAAAAGTAAATCTATACTTTCTTTTTGGCTCACTCCTAGCATCAGACCAGAAGCTAGTAGATGATTGATAGTTATCTGAAAAAATTGGCATCTTTTTAATTCCCCTTATAAGGTTTAATTTATTTTTATACTATAAATAGTTACTTGCTTGTTTTTTTAGTCATCAAAACTAGCGCCAGTGTTTGTGATATTGAAGTCAATTGCAATGTATTCAATTGCTCTTGCTGGCTTCAAGAAGATCTTCGCATACATGATGTTTCTATCCACCAACTCTGGGGTGGTTGTAGTTTCATCAAGTACAACTTTGAAGTCTGTCAAACCGAATGCTGATCTAATGCTACTCAAGAAAGGGTTCACTTGACTTGTAAATCTGTTCCAAGTCTGTGGCACGTTCTGATCAAACAGCAAGTTAGATGCAATTCTTGAAATTTCTTTCTTTACAAAGATCATCAATCTTCTCACGTTAATTCTGTCAAGGGCAGAAGGAGTCACTTGCAATGTCTTCTGTCCGAACACTACGATTCCTTCATTCGGGAAGGAGGCGATTGGGTTGATGTTGTTTTCATACAAGTCATCTCTGTCTGCCGCAGTTAATTTTGAACGAACGTTTGTGACAGGGAAGCCTGCTGCCCCTTTGCTCAATCCTCCTCTGTTAAACCCTGCTGGCGCAAACCATACAGCTTTTTGCTTATCAGAGAACGACATTGTTCCGATAGCTGCAACTGATGGTGGTGCCCAGAGAGAGCCTCCAGAAATGTCATCTGAAATTCTAACCCATGGGTAGTATGCACAACCATAGCTGCTGTTGATTGCTCTTCTCTGCATGTTTGTTACAACTTCATCAACATGATTAGAGGAGATACGAGATTGCTCAGTGCCTCCAGTTTCAGCAGCAGGCAAATATCCTCCCTTTGGATCAATGATCGCTAAAGAGTCACCCCTATCTTCGCAGACGTTTACAAGGTGCTGGGTAAGATTTTCGTTAGTAATTCCCGGTGCTGTAACCATATTCATATCTACAAACTCAGGGTCTGCCAAGATATCAATTGCTTTCTTCACAGAGTAGTACATGGCATATGTTGTTTCTGTAGCATTGTCACGAATTGCTCTGCTGTTGTTTAAAGGCTCTGCCTCGGTAATGTCATACCCATCAAATCCGCCGAATAGAGGTACAGTAAATCTGTCAAAACCTGCGTCAAGAATGTCTTTGTAAGAACCGTTTCTTGCAGTTACAGACTGACCGCTTGCTCTAGATCCAGAAGAATATGAGTATGCTCCAGAAACACTTGCGCTAACATCATCTAATGTAAACACGAACATTCTAGTTGTGTAAGCAGACGTTGCATAGCTGTCATAGTCTGACGGGAGGGCTCTTAGTAAGTCAATGTTGCTTGCTTCAAATGTGGTATTTAAGCTTCCACTGTTTGTTGAAAAGCCAAAGTAAGCAAGAGTTGGATCACTCAAGTTTCCATCAGAAGCGTTGTTTCTTAGGCTAACATCTGGGAATGTGACATTAGCAACCCAGACACTTTGACCAACTGCTCCTGATACGTTGTTCCCATAAGTACCAGACGCTGAAAGTCCACCCCAAAGAATTGAATCGTTTCTTCCGACAGGGGCTGCAAGGGGTGCATCAAAGTCGTTTCCTGCCTTGAAAGACTCTGCTGGGTCTCTCAGGACGTTTACATACTTAAGATCTACA
>TARA_R100000388_G_scaffold30547_1_pt1 | contig 11966 bp, 23 predicted proteins | sample TARA_R100000388 | Tara Oceans TARA_R100000388 (sample SAMEA2620360) | marine metagenome | biome: marine biome (ENVO:00000447); feature: surface water layer (ENVO:00002042); material: "saline water (ENVO:00002010), including plankton (ENVO:xxxxxxxx)" | depth 5 m | reverse complement strand
AATACCAAAGAATCGGCATATCCACGATTTGGCCTTAGCCAAACCCACATTGTTTTTCTTCAAGTCAAGAGTCAAGAGTTTGACTAGCAAAGGTAAGTCGGCGCTTTCGCTGTGATTGAGCATTGATGCAACATACGACACCTTGTTGTTTGTTCCTTCTAATTTTTCTAGTGTTTCTAAATTCATCGCTAGTTTTTGCATTTCTATTCCTCTTCATTTATATTTTCGTTGAGAATCATTTGATTTATCCGTGTAAAGTTTTGAAGCAGGGTTTGAGTTGCTTCTGCAAGGTCGGGCCTACCAACGGATGTAGCGGCCAACTGCATGTAGGTCAAAGAACCCATGACAATGGGTAGGCTCACATCAATGATGGGGTTTTTGTGGACGAGTAGCCAATGGACAACAAAGGCTCCACGGAGGGCGTCATTGGTGTTTGCTACGACAGGCCATGAGTTGTTGAAGTCTGCTTGCATCTCTTCACTTAATGGAGAGTGTTTAGCATTGGAGACTAATTTTGCCCACTTTTCAAATTCCGCCTTTGACTTTGCTAGAAGTTTGATTTTGCTTAGTTTCATATTTCATTCCTCCATATCTTTCAATAATTTCAACATCGTATTGAATTCCAACTTGTTCAATCGTATTCCTTTCCTCGTTGGTTTGTCGTCTTTGTACCAACGAATGTCTACCACTTCTTTTCCGTAGTAGGTTCCTTGATGAATCTTGATTTGGTTCATTTCATCTCTGACGATTCTTCCTTGGAAATCTAAAGTGTCCGTCATTCTTCATCACTCCTCAGAAGATTGTTGGGTTCAGGAATAATGGTGTTTTCCATAGGGGGATTGATTTTCAATCCAAGCCAATACAGTCCTGTAAAAATACAGAGCAACAAAAAGTATCCGCCAAAGGTCATTCAATCCATCCCTCAGAAAATTTCTTCAACTCCTTTCTTGAAACAAAATATCTAGGTGTCTCTAATTCATCTAAGCGATTAACAGCCCAACAGGTTCCACCCAGCGAAGAGATTTGGACAATTTCATATTGAGCATCCTCTATTTTGATAACTTCCTTTGTGTTTATTTCCGGAGTCAATCCGTAAGAGCGTGTAATTTCAGAAGCAACATCATGAATGTTATCAACTACATACTTAATGATGTGCGCTCGTTGAATAGGGATTTTAGGGGCTACATCTATTTTCAAATGTCCAGTCATGTTGCAAACCTTGCACTTGTTGCCTTCACAAATAGGGCATTTGATTTGCGCTTTATGTGGCGCAGGTAGCGTAACCGTCACGGCCCTCTTCATACTACTCCTCCAAAAGTACGGCAACTTCTGTGGTTAAAAACATGAGGGCGATTGAGAAAGCCGCAGATAAACTGCTCTTGGTGACCTTCACGGGGTCAATCACGCCAGCATCCCAAAGGTTCTCTATCTTTCTCGTTTTTGCATTGAAGCCAATCATTTGTTCAGCGTGAATATCATCCCAGAGTTTGGGGGAAGCATCAGCGTTTGTTAAGAGCACAGATGTTGGCGTCAAGAAAACATCTGTGAAGAGAGAATGTAGTTTCTTTTTGGAATTGAGCGAAGAGAACGCCATGATAATTCCTAAGCCACCTCCAACAATCACACCCTCTTGTAGAGCGGCCTTCGTTGCATTGAGAGCGTCGTCAAGGCGTTCCTTTGTCTCTCGCAATTCTACGCTAGAACCCCCACCGACACGAATGACGGCGACACCGCCTTTCAGCCGTGCTATCCTCGTTGTGAGTCTTTCACGAATCCAATCGTTGTTTGCAGACTTGTAGAGTTCTGTCAAGGAATCTACTCTCTCTTGGACCTCTTCTTCTCTTCCCGTTCCTCCGACCAAAGTTGTGTTTACTTGGTTTAGCACTGACCTTTCACAAGAGCCGAAACAAGAAGCATCAATTATTTTCATGTCGTCTTTGGCTTCGTTTGAAAACAACTTGCCACCAACAACAGAGATGATGTCTTTCAATTCATCCAATCTAGCGTCTCCATGATTGGGTGCTCTACAAACACCGACTTGTATTCTACCCTGAACCACATTTGCTAAAACATTGGAAAGGGCAGAGCCTTGTAAGTCTGCACAAATAATAAGGAGTGGTCGCCCTTGTGATGAAGCATACTCAAGAGAAGGAAGTAAATCTGCAAAGTTTAGAATGACTTTGTTTGTAGTTAAAATCAGAGGCTTCTCTAAAACACATTCGCCGTTGTCTTGATTTGCGAACAGATGAGAAATGTAGCCGTTTTCTAGTTCAAGACCTTGCTTCAATTCGTATTCTGTGGTTAATCCGTGCCCTTCTTCAACAGAAATAACGCCGTCCTTTCCAACGAAGGAAAAGACATCGGAAATCAGTTGACCTAAAACGGGGTCATTGTTGGCGGCTATCGTTGCCACCTCTAGGATTTTTTCTCCACTTTCTACAGGGATTGAAACTTCGTCTAACTCGTTAAGCATGGCCTCTCTTGTCATTTCTAACTCTTCTCTAAACTCATGAATGTTGGAGATGTTTAGGGACATCAAAGAGTTGCATAGGGACTGTGCTAAAATGCAAGCAGTCGTTGTTCCGTCGCCAGCCTTTGATTGGGCTTTGAATGCTAGATTCTGAACGAGTTGAACCCCCATTTGAACATAAGGGTCCTCATGAGAAACATGTTTTGCGATTGTCACTCCATCGTTGATAATGACGGGTGGAGTGCCCTGTAGAATCGCTGTTCTTGCTTGGGGTCCAAGAGTTGGACTCACCGTATCGGCTACAAGGTTGATTCCTTGTAGTAGTTTTTCTTTGACTTCATCCCCAAATTTAATCATTTTCATTCCTCTTTGCGAAGTTTCCTCTTGAGTTTTTGAATTTCGTTCTTCCAAATTTTCTTTTGTTCTTCTGTCATTTCTTTTATTTTTGTCATTCTATCACCCCGTAAATATCGGCATAGGGAACAAAGACATACCCCTCGGTTTTCTTTGCCCCTCCGATGGAGTAAAACACCTTTTTTCCAATCAGTGTCTTATCGGAACACGAGACAACTCTCCCACTGTTTTCATCGGTTGAAATAATTCCATGAGATGTCTCATTTTCTTCTATTTGCACAACTACCCAGTCTCCCACATGCTTCATGTGAAAAATAGATTTTCAGCGATATATATTGTCTCCTCTTTTGATGTAGTCGTCTATCTGCATGTATTCTCTGATTTTCGCAGAGTCTTTGCCTAAAATGAAAACATATTTCATCGCCTTGCAGTCCTGACAGTAAACGATATGGTTCATTTTTTTCCTCTTCCTATCCTTTGGATAGAAAACTTCTAGATTGTCGCTTTTACACTTGTAGCATCTCATAATATCACACTGAATATTTGTAGGCTTCTTCATCTTCGTCAACAATTGAGGCGTAGTCTAGAAGGCTTCTCTGCGTTTTATCTTCCCACATCTTAATTTCAGTTTTTCCTTCGTAGCCTCTTTTCATGTGGACAGCCGCCGCTGGAAACCCGAACGGAAACCCGCATTGGCTCGCACCAATGATGTGAATAGAAACAAAACCTCCGTAGTCCATGGTGGCTTGAATGCGACCTAAACTTGACACAACTTTTGACAAGGGAACAAGAAAACAAACATTATCTGCGATTTCAAACGCCTTTTTACAGAATTCTTCGTAGATGCTATAGGGTGGGTTGGTTATAATCCAATCCACTTTCACATTCCAATCAAAAAAGTCACGACCGTCTGTAATTTCACACCATTCTTTTTGGCAGTAGGAAGGGTATTGGTCGTAGAATGCACCATCGCCACGGCATGGGTCAAGAACAACAAGTCCCCTATTATTTCCCAAACTAGGCATTTTAAGTCTAAAATCACTCAACAAATCCCCGGTGTAGAAAGCAATCATTTGTCTAGCAATTTCTCTAGGAGTGTAAACTACATCGTTGGCCGTAAGGTTTGCGTTGGCGTCTTTGTTTCCCTTCCCGAAATTCTCGTGTAGGCTCACGCCGTCACCTCCATACCGATGTTGACAAGGAACGCAAGACTTCCAGTGCAGTAGAAACAAACTCTAGTAAAAAATAAGATGCTTTTTCTGCGTTCGGTCAAGGAACCAAGCCTCCTTTGTTCTCTTGAATCATGGCGGCAAACTCCCAGTTGTGGAACAACTCGTGCGCTCCAAGAAAACCACCGGCTTCTCTGATTGGACCAATAAATTGAGCAGAGCAGATTTGACAATACACATGAACGATTCTTTCGTCTTTTAGGGTTCCATTGTGTCCCTCGTAAGTTATAACCTTTCCAATGTCCTTTTCAGTATATATCATCTAACTCACCTTCGGGTTCAGGTATGTTGAGACTTTCACTCTTTACTTGCACTCTAAATTCATCCTTGAAGCCATCAACGGGTTCATGGTAGATTGTCAATTCGTTGGGATTTTTTTGTTCCCAAAAACCGTAATGGTTTCCTCCACCTAGAACATAGGCGCAATCCATATGTTTCTCCCATACAGACACCGTTTTCCAATCAATGCCGGAAAAGTATGCGCTCCCAAACGGGTGGGTATGAATCCAGCAACGGATAGGCAACTTCATTCCTTTGGGTTCTTTTGGAAACCCTACAAAACCTGCGGTTCCCGAAGAAATGAAAAGGTTCCAATTATCATCAACTACAACTTGGACTTCAAGACCGGGTAGTAGCCAAGTTGAAGCCATCCAAATAGCCTCATGAAATTCAATACTGTGGATAGTGTCTTTTCCTGACCCTTCATCTGATTCCAGCAAGTCTTCCCAAATGCTTGTTATGTAGGGGGCAACTTTACGCCTAAGCCACATTTGATGAGCAGATTTCTTGGTTCGTATTTCTTCTATCAATTCTCCTGTTGTTTTCTTTTCCATGTTTTCACCTCAAACAAAAAGGGTTCCAAACCCGTTCACTTCTTCGTCGTTAAACCAACGCTGAATCCATTCAGCACCGATACCCGCAATCGCCACCTGCATGAAGTGGACAGCCTCATTGGAGCCATCCCAAGCATCCCCTTGACAAGAAAAACTCCCATCGGGACCGGACAGCAAAGTGTCGTAAGTAGCAGGGTCGGCCTTGTAGGTGATGTAAGCGCAGTTTCTACCCTGTGCTCGTAGGTCAAGCCAAGGGAAGCCCTGAGAGCGGTAGAGAAGGCGTCGTGCGGTCAAATTGTCTACACAGCAAACCACAAGGTCGTAGCCAGCAAGTTGTCCCTCTGTCAAGATAGGAAATTTGTTGGGGCTAATCATGTGCTTTTTCTGCAAGGCCATGACCTTGAGAGAACCTACATCTTCCTCATTGAAGTTTTGGTAAGTCAAATTCTTCGTTTCTACAGTATCGGGGTCGCTAACGCTGATGGCGTAAAGGCCCGTCTTATCTAAAAGTGGTACAAGGAAACTCCCGATGCCACCTGCTCCAATTATCAGTATTTTTCTTTTCATTTCTATTCCTCCTTCTTTTTCACATCATCAAGGATGCGACGGAGAAAGCCCCGTTGTTTTTCATCGCCAGTGGTGTTTGGCGTTCCTCTGCATTCTCTACAAAGGTCATGTTGAGTCAATTTCAACTCTCCACATTCCTTGCATTTCTTTAATGTCGTAACTATGATTTTCATATTTCCACCTCATCGCTGTAGTCAACACCCGCTTCATCCATTTCAGAAACAATGTCCATAAGTCCCTCCGCCAACCATGCTAAGTCGGAAGGAGTCAATTTCATTTTCAGTATTTTGCGGATGATTTTATTACGGCATTCGCCTGACTTGAGTTTGTCCTCCGGTCCTTGCTCGTCCACATTTGTTTCCACTATTCGTTTTGAAAAATCCGTCGTAGTAACGAAGAAAGTTCCAAAGTTATTCTTATTTTTCGTCATTATTATTCCTCCTTTAATTCTTCTAATTTTTTCCTAATATATGGACAATGTTCAGGCAAAGCGTGGACCTGTCCACCTGCTCGGTAGCCGCTAACATAAATAGCGGGCTGTCCTTTCTCTATATCCCCTAAACATAACCTGCAATAAGTCCTGCCTGTTCCCTTTTTTACACCGAAGTAAGCCATTGTATTCCCTTTCCTTTAATTTCTTTTTCTGTTTTGCCAATCATGGCGAGTAATTCTTTTGTCATTTCCCGAACGGTTCTGTTAGAACAACCGCACTCCTGTCCAATCTGCTTTTGAGTGAACCTTTTGTATTCAAGTAGGCTGGTGATGTAGAGAGTAGCCGCCACATAATTTGGCTTGAGTGTTTGCCCTCTCTCTTGAACAAGACCTTCAAATTTAGAAAACACTCTTCCGCATGAGTTAGAAAAACTTAGGTCTTTCAATGAAAGAGCATGCTTTTCTACAAGACCGAGATAATTCATTTGATTTGTTCCTGCTGTCCCGAAATGCTTTGCTATCCTTTTAGTTAGCCTAGAAACATCTTTTTTGTTTGAGCCAAACTCTTCACAGACTTGCGATAATGTATATGGTAGGTCTCGTTCTCTGAGAAGGTACAGCGTCAAAGCAGTGGCTCTACATTCATAACTAGTCATTCCAAAAACACCGGCCCGGAAACAGGACAAATAGGCGTTTTCTATCCTGCTCATCAATGAGCGGGATTGTGTGAGAGAGGCCATGCACATTTTGCTCAAGGTCAAACCCCTAAGCACATGCGTTGACATCACCCGGTCATATTTATTGACCGCTTTAGAACCTACAATTTTGTCTGCTGAACGGATAGAATTACCGTCTTTATCGTAGAGTCTAACCTCTTGTTCAAATGGTTCAGTCACGACCACAAGACCGCAACTATCGCAGACTCTCTCTCCCAAATGCTCATCAAAATGAAACGAGGTTTCTCCGCACTCTATGCACGGCAACATCTACTTCGCCATCCTTTTTAATGAAAATATGACATTCTCTTCTTTTTGAATAAACGAATCAAAATCTATTCTGTATTTCGCAGAATCAATGCTTCTCATTGTGGAAACCATTTGCTTGGTGGCTTTATCGTTCAGACAAACAAGGACTCTAGAAATGGCTTGGTCAACTTGAGGGGAGTTTGTTTGTAGATTATCCACACAAACACCAATCCAATTATCGTCCTCTCCCCTAGCAATAGAATATGATTTTTCTTTCGTCAGTGAACATGCGGCTGTATCCATCATTGAAGTTTCAAGATACTGTGTTCTAACCAACTGTCTTCCTTCTTTATCAGAGTTATAAGGAGACCACCGGATAACCCAGTCGTTTTCTATTCCTTGGACAAAGAGAATGTTATTGCTTCTTACGCTGTAGTGTTTGATTTTTCCACTGTGCTTTTCAAGCGTTTCTTTTAGAAGGACTTCTGCTCGTTCATTCACAAGGTCGCTTGTCCTGTTTTGAATAAGGAAACTTTTCATAACTTTGATGTCCGATTCTCGTCCTTCCTTACCCATCACTCTTTCGTACAGCCTTTCCGGGGAGGTAAAAGCCCAACTCCCCCGATTTGTTCCGTGTAGATAATGAGAAAGATAACCTAGAAATTGCTTTATGGTCAGAGTCCCCCAAACTCCCTCGCTTATTTCCAAGGCGACCTCTTTAGAGGAGATTTGCTTTACATTGAGCCTGCATTTGATGTATTTTCCTTCTTTGTAGAATGAATACGGCGCACGATTTATTATAGCGTAATTTACATCAGGGGGGATACTAATAATTTTGAAAAATTTATCTCTTACCTCCTCTCTCGTGTAAGTATCTTTTGTTTGAAAACACAGCGCCGCAAGATGTCTTGCCGCAATCGTCCGAGTCATTGTTTGTCCATTCAAGACGACGCTTCCTCTAGCGTTTTTTACGCTAATATGAAAGTCGTTAAAATCAAACAGCAAGATGTTTTTTCTATTATTGGTGCTAGAAAGATGAGCAGTAAATAGTGATTTAAATCCGTTTGCTACGGTTTCAACGGTGAAATCCATTTTAAAACTAGGTCTTGGGGTCTTTATTGCCCAGTGCCTCCAACCATTGTAGGACGATAGGCGGTATTGAGAATTCTTGCGCCATTCGCTCTCCTCATAAACTTCAATTCCAATTCTTCGTTGGACTGTATCGGAACGGCGGTCCACTCCTCTTGTTGTTAAATTAATCAATTTGTAAAACATTTCATCACATCATTCTAAATTTTGTTTTGTATTCTTTGAGGCATGATTCGTGCGCTTCTTGTTTGATGTCTTGCGCTGTGTAAAGGTTGCCTCCGCACACTCTACATTTTGTGGCAACCTTGCCACCTCTTGAGTATTCTATGTAATCAGGGTCGTTTGGCATAATTCACAACCTTCCCCGGTACAATTTTTTCTGTGATAGGCGTTGAATCTATCTAATTCTTTAATTTGGTTTTCAATGAATTGAGAAAACCCTTCATTGAGAGCATCTTCTATGTCAAACAATTGTTCGTAGAGTTTGCTGTTTAAGTAGTAAGTTGCTTCTTTTTCTTCAAAGCATTTTGAAGCCGCCAAAGCGACTCTCATTTTATTTTGCCCCTCTACAGGGAGTTGAGGTAGTAGTGACAGTACCACCTCTCTACAGTGTTCGTAGTTTCTGTAGAGGGGCATAGCGATTCGCTACAGGATGTAGTGTTATGAGGGGATGCTAACTCAGTAGCACCCTCCAACGATAGCGGGGCTGAGTTGGACCGACTGAACGGTGTCCCAATTCACTTCTCCGATTTCCGACCTCACAACCAATTCCCCATCAATGAAAATCCAATGGGTTGGGTTCGTTTCAATCTGTTCAATGACCTGAGAAGCCTCAAGCATCAATTCCGTGTGTCCTGTTTCATTCATAATTGTCAGTGTAATCATCATATCACTCTCCTGTTTCATCTACCTCGTCTTCACTATTTAAGCCATCCTGTTTTTCTAATGCCTTTGAAATCAAGGATGAAGCCGTTCTTTTTGTCACCCGTGCTTCTTCCTCGGTGAAACCTAGTTTTGCCATGAAGGACTTTTGCTTATCCGTAGCCGGACAGAAAATTTCCCACAACTTGTCAATTTGATGTTGAGACAATGCCTTGCTTGGATGCCGCACAAACCGCCTTTCAATGTCTTCTACATAACTACTCTCCCAATTGTTGAGAGGAGTAGTCTCTCGCTTGATTTGGTAGTGCGTAATGCCGTAGAATTGCATTCTAGCGGCCACCATGTCCATTTCTTTTTGTTTCCGCATTTCCCTTGACTGATTGATTCTATTCTCAAGCATTTCGTCCTCTGCATCAGCAATTGCCTGATACTTCTTGGACTCGTAGTAGAAATCATCCAAGTCTTCCAAGAGTTTACGGTTGGGATAACCACGAGTAATGATTTGCGCCTTTGGATTGTTGGGATGGTTCCATCGCCAAACAATAGAGGCCATTTCTCCATCCATAGCCCGCTTTCTAATGAAAGTCTTGTCCCGCATCATGCCTGAAGTATTATCGTAGTATTGTCCCTTCGTTCGGACATTGATTCGCAAATCTAAATCCTTAATTTTGTTGAATTTGAATTCAAAGACCGAACCATGTTGCTCCCACCAAGAATCTTTTTTCATACCTTCAACCCGAACATCAATCCATTCCGCAATCATTTCATCCGTGATGTATTCATCAGCGAGACCTGTAGATTCACGAATAGCCCGGATAATCAGGTAGGTGTTGATGTGGTCACTACCTACACACTCAATGTTACCGTTCACTGTGTTTTGAATCTCAAAGTGATACTTGACAGGATGCCCACAAAGACACTTGCCGTATCCCTGATACGAGTTAAGAACCCAATCCGGCGCTTCAGAAGAATTTTCGTAATAGGGTTTCCACCAAACATTCCCTGTGGCTAACCACTCTAGTTTGGCCTCGTCGTAGTTATCTGCCTCAGAAAACAAAACAAGATTCTTTTTCAAGGCACGGTCCCATCGCCCGTTACCCAACTCTCTTTTTGCTTGAACAGTTTCGTATCCTTCTCTTTCATAACTTAATTCAATTGCTTCTCTTGGTATGTCCATTTTTAATCATCTCCCCAAATTCTTTTTTCTACAAGGTTTTTCATTCTGCTGTGCATCTTCAATAGTTGCTTTTGCATAGACTTTACCTCTTTTTCCATCGTGGATATTTTCTCAGCAACAAGTTCATCAACAATAGGACTTAGAATTTCTTTCCAATCCAAGTGTTCGGTTGCATGCTTTACTGAAACATCAACGGCAAAACTCATGTCTTTTTGCTTCTGCTCAAGGTTCCAGACTCTATTCTCAAGAGCAGTCATAGCGTTTTGACTCCTCTTGTTGGAAGAGGTAACTGCACGGCTTTGCTTCATCATTGATTTGCACTCTCGGCAGATGTCTTTACCGCCTTTACGCTCTTGAAAAGCAAGGCTCCAAGGCTGATGTTCCTTCTTGCAAATGCTACAGGTGAACATTTTTCAGCCCTCCATAAAGTCAAGGTCTGCCTTCTCAAAAGCATACTGTTCTTCTAGGTATCCTTGAAGAATCTCATCCAACTTTTCTTGTAGAGCCTCTACTGTCCCTGCAATCAGACGGCGATTCATTGACAACCATATTCTATCATGGTTGTTGATTACCACTTTCAATTCATCATCGTCCCCTTTCGTTATCACTATGGGGGGCATTTCGTTGCTGTTTATCAATCTAAATTCTACTGTTTTCATTTTACTCACCGATATATTCTTGATAATAAAATTCGTATCCGCACTTTGGACAGTGGCAGTTGTGTAAACCAACATGCACTGTAGCGGCTAAAACTTCACTTTTGCATTTTGAACATTCAATCATTTTTCTCATCTCTTAATTTTTAATTGGTGGAACAAACAGGATTTGAACCTGTGGTCGCCCGGTTATGAGCCGGGTGCATTAACCATACTATGCTATTGTTCCTTTTTAATGTCGGGGGCAGGATTTGAACCTGCGAACCTTTACGGACAGGAGTTTAAGCCCTGCGCTTTTAACCAAACTCAGCCACCCCGACTTGAAGTGGCGGGCGTAGAGGGAATCGAACCCCCATCGCAGGCTTAGAAGGCCCGAATGCTATCCATTACACCATACACCCTAGATTTTTTCCCAAACATTGGCTTGGAATTTGTGTCCCCTTTGATTGGAGACAAAGGTTGTTTCTACTGAAACGAATTGAGGACGCTTTGCAAGAAGACTTTTGATTTTGTTTTTATTTGGAGATTTGCTCCAACGGTTATCAACAAACTCATAAATCTCATTCAGTGTTAAAGAATTTCCTAATTCTTTAAATGCGTCTTCAATCATTGATATGTGGCTCTTTCCCATACTTTCACAACACATATCATTGTATTTAATTTATCCAATTGAGAAGCCATGCATCGTTCTTTTGCTGGCAGAGGGTTTCTAATTGGTAGAGCGAATACCCATCACTGTGCTTTTCCGCAATAATGGATGCCACCGTCAAGGCCAACTTCTCAATGTTCGTCTTTTCTACAAAGACGGCGGCGATTTTCTTCGTCATTTCTTCTTTTTCTCTTTCGTGTTGTAGGGTGCAATAACATGGTTCTTTGTAGACGACATCGTGCGTGTGGTCAACCACTTCCATGAAACCGCTTCCATCACAGTGGCTACATTGGCAACATTTGTCAGTCATTCTTTGCCCTCCAAAACATCAATAGCGGCACTCATTTGAAGAGAGCGTTCGTGAGCCAAGTCAAGATAATAGTCAGGGCCATTTTCGGGTTGGATGTCAAAGCATAGAATTTTCGTAGCCCGTTCAATGCGGTCACGCAAGTCCTTGAGTTTTGCGAGGATTAGTGGAGCGTCGGCCATCAGCAAACTGTCGGCTTTCCTTGCCTTGATGGACTCGTAGCCACCATAAGCAGTGTCGGCTATCATGTTAGCCGACCTGCCCCTGCCTGTTGCTTCGGTACTGTCTCCTTTGTAGATGTCTCCATCAATCAAAAACCATGGACCTGTGTGTCCTTCGTATTTGTCTGTGTCAAT
>TARA_R100000388_G_C7245010_1_pt1 | contig 12136 bp, 8 predicted proteins | sample TARA_R100000388 | Tara Oceans TARA_R100000388 (sample SAMEA2620360) | marine metagenome | biome: marine biome (ENVO:00000447); feature: surface water layer (ENVO:00002042); material: "saline water (ENVO:00002010), including plankton (ENVO:xxxxxxxx)" | depth 5 m | reverse complement strand
CTTGGGCTCGTGAATCCCGCCACAGGACGGTATGGAAAAAAGTCGTGGCGTGCTGAAGATTGCTACACCGAGATTTACGAGGACTTAAAAGAAGTACAGTCGGGCACCGATATTCGGTTGTTTGATAAAACGGGCGTCCTTCGACCTGCACAGGATGATAAAATGGCTACTCGTATGCATGAGAATGTTCAAAAGAGTAAGTGGTCGGAAGGCTGGTGTAGCTGGCTGGATAAAATCGAAGTGAACGAGCTTAATCCTGAAATTCATTGCGTTGAAGGCGCTATGTGGCTCCCACACGGGCTCACTGTTGTTGTTGAGGCTTACCTTAAAGCAAAAGCCCAGAGATTATCTGAGGAGGGATTAAAAATCTTTACCAATCTTGATTATTCCATTTCCGAAAAACGTGAAGAGTATGAAATCAGATTAACAGATTCGGAAAACCTTCAGGCAAAAAACATCATTTGTGCTTCAGGTTCAGAAACTAAGAATTCTCCCTACTGGGAATATCTGCCAATCCATCCTATCAAAGGTCAGGTAGCTGTTTTTGAGTCTCCAAAGACCAAAGATTTTAAATACTCTATTTCAGCCCTTGGTTACATCGCCTCAAAATCAAAGTCACGTTTTGTCGCTGGAAGTACTTACGAGCACAACTACAATCACACAAACCCTGACAATGAAGGGTTGGATTATTTGACTAACAGGTTGAGTGGAGTATATCCTTCATTATTTGAACACGCGACCCTTGTAGATCAGTGGGCAGGAGTTCGAGCTTCAAGTCCTAATAAGAAACCCATTTTGGGAAGACATCCTGATCATGAACACATGTTTATCTTTACCGCCCTGGGTTCAAAAGGTCTACTGTATAGTGCTTATTTAGGAAAAGCATTGACTGATTATATTCTCAAGGGGTCAGCAATACCAAAAGAGATTTCACTTAATCGGTTCTGACCTTTCCGACACCTTTAATCTTCCTTTCTCATCAACTAAGGTATTGCTGTAGAGGTTCTGCTTATTCAGCTCGTTGATTCTTTTCTGAATGTATTTCTTCTTTTTCGGGGCTTTTTTATCCAGAAAAATCTGTTTCACTTTCAGCCATGCATTCAGTTCGTCTTCTTCTTCTCCATTCCATACTGCAGAGTAAAGTCTGTGGAGTTCGTCTTTATACGTATCCCTAGAATACTTCCGAGCAAAATATGCCATCCCATAGCTAAGAGGTAAAGCCAGGATAAAACCGATAAGTTCATAAATAGCAAAGCTCGTCATAAGCATGAAATTAATTCATCGCCTAAAACGAGCTTTTAAACTATTTAATTCAGTAAAGTATAATACTATCTAGAAGCGAAGTAGTAATCCACTCCAGGCTACACCAGCTGCTGAACCATAAGCTTCTGAGTTAGCAACATTAGATGCACCAACGGTAAATTCAAGGAAGCTAAAGTCAAGCCCAATACCTGCTGAATAAGCTACTGATGAATAACCTCCCATTCGGGTCCCTACACGAATAGGAATAAAACCTAACAGCTTATACTGTGCTCCAAGGCTCAATACACTTCTGTCAGAGTTGATACCATTATTGTTAAATCCCTTTCCATAATCCAGCGCGAGGAGCAGTTTACCCATTTCCAGAGAAGCTCCAAAGTTGAACATAGATGGCAGGTTGTAGTTGATCCCATTGGTTCCTACAGCGTTAAAATTACCATATACATCACTTTGTAAACTATCAGAAAGGTTGTCAAAGAAGGTATTGACATCGTCGTCGTTACCTACACCTTCATAAGTAAACTCATCAGTTACTGCTTGGACACTGGAAGCGTCATTATCGTAGTTAAGTTTTCCTAAATCTGTTAATGACATAGAAATTCTCAAAGTCTTCTTCTTATCCATAAATAATGGAATAGGAACTGAAGAAATATCCATCTGGACAGTAGCTCCCAAGTCTAACCCAAATCCGGTAGCCTGAGCCGACCCTAAGTCATTACTAGCTGCATCCCCAACATCTACGTAATCACCAAAATCAGCATCACTGTTTTGTTGATAAGCCGTGCTGTAAGCCTGAAGCTGGCGAGATAGCTCTCCTATTGTTTGGAGGCTGTAATCGAATCGGTGATTGATTCTGAAGTTAGATCCATCGCTTCCATTGTTAATCAGAAGATCAGAATTGAAATCTAAATTTGCGGTGTAAATACCATATAAATATTTAGGAGCGACACCTACAAAAAGCTCGATATCCTTGGCAAATAACAGGTCAGGGATTTCAATAAAATCAATATGCCTTGCATAGCCGACAGATACTTCAGCAAAAGCTACTGTGTTAGAACTAAAATCTATGGGCGTTGGAGTAGAAAATTTATCCGAATCTAAACCATAGAAATAAAGTTCAGCGAGACCTTTACTAACAGAAATATCTTCAGTAATTCTTACCCTGGAAGCCAAACTAAAAGCTTGGTTAGAACCACGGTGTGAAAACCCGATTGGAGAAATACTAAAAGTAGTAGAGATTTCCCTTGTATTTTCTGAGCTGTTACCAAACCAAGAATCAAGCATGCTTGATCGAACATCGTCGGTAATTAGCTGGCCGCTTGTCAGGTATTCATTGTAAACAGAGATGTTACCCAGACTTCCACCTGCTTTGAATCCTATATTTGCTATTCCCACCTGAGTGTTTTTTCGATGGGTATCTAACATTAAGTTAGCTGGATTTACAAAATTAGCATGGTAACCATCTACATAAGCTGTACCACCACTTCCCATACCAAGAGATTGAGAAGTGTAATGCCTGGATTGCCCATACACCACTGTGCTGGCTGCTAATAATAGGATTATTAGAGAAATACTTTTTTTCATGATTTTTAAGTAAGCCGTGAAATTCATTTTAGTTTCCTCCAACTTGAGATTCGATATTTAGTTCAGCTCTCAAAGAAAGAGTAATAAAGTCAGTGGTTCGCATACGAATATTGTCGCCCTCACCATTTCCAGAATTGTCTGTTGTAACAAGGGAAGCTGCTACTTTCAAAAACTTGGTTTTATACAGTTCGTCGAGTTGGGTTTTAGTTAACGAAATCTCGATCGTCCCAGGTGTCGGGTCATTCGCGAATCGGGTATCATCATTAATACCTGCAGCCAAAATCCCCAAATCATCAGCACCTTGAGGGATACTTGTGATTTCTTGTTTCAATGAATCCATGAAGGTAATGTTTAGATTCACAGAAAGAGGTAAACCATTGGTATACTCAATAATCAGTTTTCCGTTTTCAATAAATAGTTCATCCCCTTTTTCTTCTGATGGAAGATCCCCCAGATCGTTCTTGGTGGTATCGGTAAATGTAGCCGCTTGCTCTGTAGAGAATGCCAATGGGATGTCAATCGCAATCTTTGGAGTGAAGTTCAGATTATTAAGAATAGTAACTTCTTCTTCATCTTCGTTAACAACTGCTTTCCCGATAAATCTAATTTCACTTGGCAGGTTGTTAAGGAAATTAACAACACTGGTATTCGTTCTGTTAAACTCAATTTCAGTAGTAATACTATCCCCGGGAGTTTCAGGAGTATCAAGGGTAAATTTGATCATCTGCTCAGGGAGTAAATCCGTGCCTCGAATCTGTAGTCCATCAATTGGATCTCCAGCTTGCACTTCAAATTCCTCACCTGCTAATCCTCTGAGAAATCTCTCTTCTCCTTCCCCATTAATACCTACAAAAGCACCGTAAATAGTAGTAGGGACGGTAATATCAGAAGTATAATTGATAGAAAGTCTTGGGTTTGTGAAGTTCAATCCATCCAACTGAGAAGATAAATCACTTAAACCGTCAATCTCTGTCAGTTCAGCTTCATTATCATTAAAAAGATCAAGATCATCATCAGCATCTTGTGCATCTTCATCATTTAGAAGTACGATTTGTTGTTTTACAATACCGGTAGCTTCCTGAATTTGAAGATTGCTTATCTCAACACTGGAAGAAATGGCCTGGGTCTCGTTGATTACCCGAACCTGGTCACCAGGAGCAGCATCTTTTGTATTCTCCGTGGTAGCACTGATGGTGTAAGCCACTTCGTTATTGGTTGCATAAAGTTTACAACCGGCAAGGCTAATGTTAGCTTCTGGTGAGAATCCAGACACCCCTCCATTTGCTCGTCTGATTCTTTCGTTTCCAGAGTAATCAATGGTTAACGGGTCGTTATTAGTAACGAAATTATTTCCAACTAATGAGGCCGGACATTCCCGAATATCTGTAAAAACGATTTCCATTGTAATTCGGAATTCCATTTCATTCTCAACTGGAGCAACAATGATTCTACCTGTTTCTAGCTGTACAAAATGATTCGGACTTGTAAATTCAAATTCCTCATCACCAAAAGTAGCTGTACTTGTGGTTGTAAAATCCTGCTCATCCAGAGCGGCTTGTACTTCTGATACAATTAAATTTTCACCTTGAACTGAATTTACAGTCAATGCCTGTGGGTCAGCCGGGAAAGAAAAATTTTGCCAGGAAACCGTAATCTCAACACCTAAATTCCTAAGTTCATCTCCTTCAGAAAAAGTGATTGAGGCTGTTTCAGTTGCATCATCGAGGAGCTGGTTTCCATTAGTTGCACTAAATTCAGCAGCGCTGCCAATTGGTGTATTTGTTACAGTATCTATAACCTGAATGGTCGCTGTTTCAAAGTCAAATCCTAGGGTATTGGAGAGTTGCACCGCCATAGCTCCGCTTTTAATCGTAGCACTCTGAAAGAAATCGGTGTTGGCACCAATTCCAATTCTTACAGGTGATGCAGAGTTATTCCCAGCTGGGATAGGTGTTCCTGCAGGAACCAGATTGGGATCACTTCCGGTAACTTCCTCAATATTAGCAGAACCTAAATCTCCTCCTCCCGAAGAGAAGTCAGTAAGCTCAATTTCCCCAACCTCTGATTCAAATTCAGTTGGCTCTACACTTACTGCCGGGACAGCATCGTTCAGATCTCCAAACTCAAAATCTTGTTCTTTAGAGATTGTAATGAAGTTATTTGTCCCATTTACGGTGAAGAGGGAATCCAAATCTCCTGATGTTGTATCAATCAAGGCAGTAGAATCACCCATAAATTGATAGGTTTTGTTGTAGAGAACCGGAGCTTCAACTTTTTGAGAAGTTCTAAAGTCTGGCTTTTTCGGTATTTCGCAACCGGCAACAGCCACACCTATAGCAAGTACGACTAGTAAAAGTTTATTGATCTGCATTGACGAGTATGTTTTTTATGTTTTCTGTGATCCCGAAGAAAGTACCTTAAGGTAGGTTCGACAGTATTCCTAAAGCTATCAAAGCATCTATAGTATAAAAAGTTAAAAATGATTTAGCCAGAAAAACCACCTAATCATGTAGTATTGCTGTTTAGTCCCTCAATATAATTTGGCAATGATACCTTCAGTTGGGAAAATAGTCATAAAATCGATGGTAAATACTTTTTCTGTCGCTAAGCTTGAGTAAAGGGTATAACTAAATCCAATTTGGGTAAAATAAGTGCATAAAAAAACCCGACTAGATTTTAGTCGGGTTTTCATTGATTAATCGTGGTAAGAAATCGGAAATACGATTACTGGCAAATACCGCTGTCAATAATTTCGGTATAGCTGACCGTTGTGCCTGTAATTTCCACATCCCTTGTAAATGTTTCGCCTTCATATACAATTTTGAAGGTATAAAACTCACCTTGTTCTACCCCTTTAACATCGAAACTACCACCTGTCAGGCTATTGCTAGCTTCGTCGAAGTTCCAGTTCAGGGAAGAAGCAATTTTCCATGGAGTACCTTGTACAGCATTTTGCTTGCGATAGGCAACAGAAGCTCCGGGAATATCTGTTACGCTTACTGTTTCATCACTATTTTGGCACGACAGATTTACATTTACCGTGGCATCAATAACGTTAGCATTTGCATCAAAACCAGGTAACGATACATCCAATGGACCCTCGCAGAAGTTATGGGTTCCTTCCACCACGCCACTGGAGGCCTGTAATCTGTAATTAAAAGACTTTGATAAAATGTTTACTGCAGCTGTATAATTGGTAGTATTAGCTGGTACGACAAATTCTGCCCCATAACCTGCCCCAAACACACTCATATTTACACTGCCTTCATCCCCGTTTCGGGTTAAACTTAATAGTGCCCTGTTGCACCTAGCAGAGGTTACTATTTTGAATGAAAGAAGAAGAATCCCCGGTACTCTTTCCGATTCTACATTTACTCCAAGTCTCCCGCCCGCAAGTTCTGTTATAGTGCTTGGCACACTAGTTATGTAATTATTGTTTGAGTCATAAAGTATTACCGATACTTCATCACCAACTGCAACAGCGGCATTCGTATTAGGATTGATAAATCCCGGGGTTACCGCTACAGTATAGGAAGTTCCTCCAACCATGGCCTTTCCCTGTACTCCTTTTGCAGGAGCTGCTGCAGAGGATGCAGCAAGGTTGCCGTTTGCATCCCGGATTGAAATGGTACTGGCACCAGCTGAAATCAACAAGCTCCCCTCCTCATCTTCCAGTTCAACCGGTAATGAGAGCATTGCTCCCGCTTTGTTGGGGTTAAAATAACTCATTTCAGTCGTAAGTCGTCCGGTTAAAGCATTCCCGTTTGCATCCCGGAATACCGTTCCCTGCGCAACTGAGATAGACACCCCGGCATCATCCCCATCATCTGAATTGGCCTCAACTACAAATTCCTCTTCTACTGCTCCACTAGAACCTGATCGACCTGCTGTACTTGAGGTAGTAGTAATTCCTTCAGGTTTATTATTAGCTCTGATCATTTTAAAGGAAAACTCATTGGTTCCCTCTGTGGTTAATCTAGCAGTTTTAGTAGTGGACAGGTAACCGTCTGCTCGCAATCGTATTCTTACACTAACAGGTGATTCTTCAGTGGGTACCACGTTATTAGAAATTCCAAAAGTAAGAATACCACTACTCACTTCTTTTTCACTAATAGGGTCACTATAAATGTCTATTACATCGTCGCCATTTTCTCCCTCAAATATTACTTCTACATTTGCAGTTATTAGTTCACCGGTAGCTGCATCTGTTAATAATACCGCAGAAGAAGTATTAATAGGGTCTAACCCTACCACAACTTTAAAGTCGTCTACTGCATTGCTTAAGCCACTAAAATCACAGCTTGCCACCCCAAATCCAGTAAGTAGTATAAGCAGTACACCTAATTTTTGTTTTATTGGTTTCATAATCGTGTTATTTATGTTCTTAAAAATTTTTGGCTTTAATAATATCTATTGAAGGCGGAAGCTGAGACCGAGATTAATTACCGGATAAAACTTAAAGTCTTGCATTCCATCTTCGAAATCTTGTCCCTGATTTGCTGTTGGGCCAATCAAACCCTCTCCCTCCATAGTAACTCTGGGTGAGTTTGTATACATAGCACCAATATTAAAGTTCAGCTTAATCTTACTTCCCGGAGCAACGGGATTACCTACTCCAATACCTGCATATGGCACCAATTTTGACTCATAATCAACTGATCCAGTCAATGAGCCTAATTTGTCGCGGCTAAATGTCTTCTGATCATTAAATTCATAGTCTTCATTTGGGCTCGCTCCTCCATCAATTAAGAAGTCGTGATAGAAAAGCCCCGCTGATAATTTGAAGCCTCTTCTTGCCGGAAAGAAGTCGGCAATTATCCCTATAGAAGTCATGGCGCCTTCAACATCATAAGCGATACTAGGCTCTTGATCGGCATACACGCCATTTGTTTGATAATTGAAAAATGTGCCTGAAATTCGCACATTAAATTTCTCGGACATTGATCTTGTGACTTCTCCTCCAAAACCTGTTGAACCTGCTTTAATCCCAATTGCCATTTGAGCCTGTGCGAACTGTGTACTGAGTGAGACAAGAATTGCCAACGCACACATCCTTAAAATGTGTTTTCTATTCATAATTTATACCCTTTCTGTTGCTAGAATTTTATAGTTACCCAAGGACTTAGATTCATCCTAAAGCGTGAAAATGTTACTCATTAATCTAAAAGTTTTCTTTCATCCAACTACTTAGAAAACTCTAATTAAGTTGTTTAATAGATGATTTATCACTTTCACATTAAAGTTAAAATCAATCTATCTACATATTCACTTAAATTCATGAGTAGTGTTACTCATTTTATCTAGGTACAAGTACCTATATTTCCGATAAAGTGATAGTATTCCCACCTGATTCCTTTTTATATAGTTAATGCTCACAATTCTCAAGGGATTTCGGTATTTTTAAGGCTTAAAATAATTTCCAACCAAATTTTAGTAGATCGTACATGTCTGAACAGGAATTATCCCTATCTGAACAGGAAGAAATTCGCAGAGAAAAGCTTGATGAACTCCATGATTTAGGAGTGAATCCTTATCCATATTCTTTCGAGGTTACTCATACATCAAAACACATTTTGGATAATGAGGATAAACTGATCAGAGATGAAGAAACCAACCCTGATTCAGAAATTGTAACGGTTGCCGGGCGTGTAATGACTCGCCGTATTATGGGGAAAGCCTCTTTCTTCAACCTCCAGGATTCTGAAGGCACCATCCAGGTATATATCCGACGGGATGATGTAGCTACTGAAGAACTTGGCACCGATCTTTACAATAAAGTATTTAAGAAGCTGGTGGATATTGGTGATATCGTCGGCATCACCGGATTTGTTTTTAAAACAGGCACTGGCGAAACGACCATTCACGCTCAGGAATTTCATTTCCTTTCCAAAACCATTCGCCCTATTCCTACACCCAAAGAAGTGGAAAATGAAGATGGCGAAACGGTAGTGCATGATGCCTTCACCGATAAGGAACAGCGTTACCGCATGCGTTACGTGGATTTAATTGTGAATCCCGAAGTTCGTGAAACCTTCCAGCAGCGAACAAAAATGGTTCAGGTAATGCGGAATACCATGAACGAGCGTGGTTACCTGGAAGTTGAGACCCCTATCCTTCAGCCTGTTTATGGAGGAGCTGCAGCAAAACCATTTGTGACGCACCACAACGCGCTGGATATGGATTTATATCTCCGTATTGCTAACGAACTTTACCTAAAGCGATTGATTGTAGGTGGTTATGATGGCGTTTATGAGTTCTCAAAAGACTTTAGAAATGAAGGACTCTCCCGCTTTCACAATCCAGAATTTACGCAGGTTGAGTTATATGTAGCTTACAAAGACTACAACTGGATGATGGAATTCACTGAGAACATGCTTCAAAACATTGCTCTCGAATTACATGGCTCAACTAAAGTTCAGGTCGGAGAAAACGAAATTGATTTCAAAACTCCCTGGCCTCGCATTCCTCTTTTCGAAGCTATTGAAAAAGAAACCGGATATGATCTCTACGGCAAGGATTTGGAAGAACTCAAATCCGTTGCTAAAGAGCTGCATATTGAACTTGAAGATTCATTTGGAGCTGGAAAAATCATCGACGAAATTTTTGGAGAGTATGTTGAAGGGAAACTCATTCAGCCTACTTTCATTACGGACTATCCTCTGGAAATGAGTCCACTGACTAAGAAGCACCGATCCAAAGAAGGATTAGTAGAACGCTTCGAAGCCATCTGCAACGGAAAAGAAATTGCCAATGCTTACACCGAGCTTAACGATCCTATCGATCAGCGTGAAAGACTGGAAGAGCAAGCCAAACTCAGAGCAGGCGGCGATGATGAAGCTATGACCATTGATGAGGACTTCATCCGCGCACTAGAATATGGAATGCCACCAACGGCTGGAATTGGTATTGGGATCGATCGACTCGCTATGATTATGACGAATTCGGATTCTATTCGCGATGTACTTTTCTTCCCACAAATGAAACCGGAGTGATTTTAAGCTCCAAATTCCAAATCTCAATGACCAAGATTGTTTTCGTTAATGGCATATTCGTTACTCGATGTCAGTGAATACGCCCACAATATTCTATGAAAGTACTATGTTGACTCATTCACTAATCAGTAACGAATAACTAATAAGGAACCCATGAAATTTGAATGGTATCTCGCGCTTCGGTATTTCAAGGGTTCCCGTAAGAGTTCAGGCTTTCTCTCCTTTATTAAGTATATGTCCATAGCCGGGATCGCAGTTGGATCGGCCGGATTGTTAATTGCTCTTTCTGTTGTGCATGGCTTTAAGTCTACCATCAATGGTAAGATCATGGACTTTGCGCCTCATATCACGGTTACCACCTTCACCGATAAACCCATTCAGCGGGTAGATACTTTATATAGCTACCTCGACCGGTATCCCGAGATTGAAAGCAAGCAGATCATTATTCAGGGGCAGGTCATGATCCAAACCCGTGATGCGGTCTCCGGCACTGTGCTAAAAGGAGTAGATTTGGATAAACCCAGCTTTGGTGTTGGCAAGTATATTTCTAAAGGTGAATTTAACTTAGAACGTGATTCTACCGGGATGCCCGGAATAGTACTAGGAGCCGAACTGGGTCGGGAAATTCAGGCTCAGCTTGGTTCCGTGATTACCATTTATACCATTGAAGGCGTTCCTTCCCTAATCAACTCACCAGAGATTAAACAATTCCGGCTTGCCGGAATTTATGAAACTGGCATTGATCGCTTCGACAATGTTTTCGCTATGGTCGACCGGGCTCATGCCAAAAAACTCTTCCGTTTTCATGATACAGAAGCCAGTGGAATTGAACTTCGTTTGCACGATGACAAGGAGATCTTTCAGTTCAAAGAAAAGCTTAGCGAAACCGTGGTTTTCCCTTATTACAATGAAACCATTTATAATGTATTCGGGAATATTTTTGCTTGGGTTGAATTGCAGGAAAATATGATTCCTCTGGTCATTAGCGGGATGATTATAGTAGCAGCTTTTAATTTAATCGGAGCTATTTTGATGATGGTTTTAGAACGTACCCGCGATATCGGTGTGCTTAAAACCATTGGTAGTAAATCCAAGATTATACGCCGGATATTTTTGATGGAGGGTTTAATGGTCGCGGGAGTCGGTCTTATCATAGGGATTGGTATATCTTTACTTTTCTGGTTCCTTCAAGCCAACTTCCAACTTATCCCTCTCTCTCAGGAAAATTACTACATGAGCTATGCTCCGGTTGAACCGCACCTCATTGACTTCTTGATTGCTACTGTTGTGACTCTTTTCCTTTCAGCAATAGCTTCATACTTCCCGGCCCGCGTCGCCGCCAATACTGATCCGGTTAAGGTTATTTCGTTTGGGCGATAATATCAACCCTGCGAAGGCAGGGATTTAGGTGTATATTTGATGCGAGAGGCTGAACTCACCAAGTCATCCTAAGAGCACTCTCGAAGGATCTGCAAAAGCATGATTTAGCTCCCCATGGCACCAATAAATCAAAGCTAAAACCTAACATACATCCAGATTCCGAGCATTCGCCGCAAAATGACATTTATGATTTATAAACAAAGGGGTACAACCATTGTAACCCCTCCTAACAGGACCCATCCTTGTTCCTTCCCTAATCCCGCTAAGCGGGACCAACGAAGGAGACACTTTTCTGAGTTCTGATAGTGTTTTCTGCATCAAGCCAGCAAGGAAAATCAAAAAACCCGACAAGCTTTCACTACTTTGCTATCACCAAGGAGTCCTCTTTCCTTGCGGCCCAACTAAGGGATAAATTGTATTACCGATGTGCCGTAGGGAAAGAGACAGAGATAGGGTCCTTGAGAGGCGAAGCCTCGATCCGGCATTCAGCAGCTGAGCTACTGAACGAGGATAGGATTAGCGTAAGTCAGTCATCCCTACGAAGGCAGGGATCTGGATGGTGCCAATAAATCAAAACTGTACCCTAACATACATCCAGATTTCGGGCATTCGCCGCGAAATGATAAATACCTCGACTGGATTTAGTTTTAGGCTAGAGCCTCGATTGGGTATTCCGCAGCGGGGCTATGGAACGAGGATAAAAAATTATCAAACTTTTGCTGTTATAAATTTACTTTTCTAACTCCTTATCAGTAGACTCTAAATCAACCATCAGAAAAAATAAATGGACCCCGTCACCCACGGACTTATTGGTGCCACCGCTTCGCAATCATTTGCGGACAAACGAAGCTTTCGGGCGGCGGCTTTTACGGGACTGGCCTCAGCCATGCTCGCCGACCTCGATGTGTTCCTTTCCAGCG
>TARA_R100000388_G_scaffold38036_1_pt1 | contig 12145 bp, 9 predicted proteins | sample TARA_R100000388 | Tara Oceans TARA_R100000388 (sample SAMEA2620360) | marine metagenome | biome: marine biome (ENVO:00000447); feature: surface water layer (ENVO:00002042); material: "saline water (ENVO:00002010), including plankton (ENVO:xxxxxxxx)" | depth 5 m | reverse complement strand
GATATATGTAGACACATGGTAGAACTTGAAGATAAATTCTTGGACTTAGTGTTTGATATGGGAGACATACAAGGACTAACTAAGAAAGATATGTATGCATATAATAGATATATAGCAGATAGAAGACTGCTACAACTAGGACTAAAAACAAACTTTGACCAGAGGGAGAATCCGTTAGGTTGGTTAGATGAAGTTATGGGAGTTGAACATCAAAACTTCTTTGAGGGTCGTGCTACTTCATACATGAAGGCAGGACTAAGAGGAAGACAAGACCAGATAACTTTCGCATCCATGGAGGAAAACAATGGCGAAGAAGAAAGAAGCTAATCTAATAAGTTTTAAAGTAGTACTTACTGCTAACAATGATATTGTTACTGAGATGAGTATGTTACCTATGGAGGAGGTAGATAAGGTATTTAAAACTAGAGATGAGAATGAAATAGTTAAAACTATCCTACAGGCAGGGCAAAAGAAATTTGCCACCTTACATAATTATTTTCAGAGTGAACTAGATTTTATAAAGTAGTTCTTAGATTGCTGTAATTGAAGCATACATTACTGTTATTGTTATCCAGAATAGGATACAGAGGACACAGAAATCCTCGCCATTGCCATTTCTCACTAGCTTTTTTTACCTCCGTAAGCATTGGTTAAAATTATTTTGAATCTGTTTTCTTTAGTTTATCGTAACTTCTCATTCCTGCAATTCCTAACATACCTGTTAGAAGTGGCATCATTACACCGGCATCAGCTTGTGGTATGTCAATACCAAAACCTTTTGCTACTGGTGAGATTAAAAAGTTAATAGCTAATCCGGCAACACAAACATAACCCGTTAGTGGTCGCCATGAAGATTGAAACCAGTTACCTTTAGCTTCTAGTTTATTTATTTCTACTTGTGCTAGATTAGCTTGATGGAATAATGTTTTTAGTTCGTGGTCTAGTTGTGCCTGTAAGTCTTTGTCCTTTACAAACTTACCAACTATATCACTTACTGGCTTAATTAATTTATCAAACATCTTTTGCCTCCAATATTTTTCTAAGTTTTTCTGCCTTCTCTATAGCTGAGTCAGCATGTAAATCTTGGTCTACAACTTTTTCAAGTTTTATAGAATCTATCTTTTGATTGGGAATATACCTCCATGTATATCCATCATCTGAGTATACCCCGAATACAGTTTGGGTAAACCCTATTTTAATTATCATTGCTACTTGTCCATCGAGAATAACTTTGTCCCCTTCTTTGAACGAGTTACTAAATCTAAACGTTGCACCTTTTACAAAGGACATACACCAATCTTTCAAAGCTAGACCAGTTAGCAAAGTTATTATAAAGCCGATAGCCTCGGCATAGTATTGTTCTAAGTCCATATTATTTTTTGTCAGGTTCAAAGTCTATAGTTCTTTCTAGAGCTTTATTGACTTGCTCAATAACATATTCAGCAACGTCTTGTTCTTTTTTCTCTAGTTTTTTTTCTACAGAATTTGTAAAGTATGTATCTAGTAAAGCTTCATATATGTTTCTAAAGTCTTCTCGCTTTATCCAAGGCTCGTTACCTCTGGTTCTAGCTCGACAATCTATTCTATATGCTTCGTCTAAATCACTTTCTCTGTATAATATTAACATTAGTAGCTCCAAATACGAGGAGTGGCTCGTGAGTTATCCATGTCGATATGAATAAATCTTGAAGCACGGTCTCCTTTTTGTGCAACTCCTATCCTATTAATACCCTCTTCCAGAGCTATTTTAACGAGTGTCATGGCTTGTTCTCCGTTGACTAGTATGTCCATAGCCTTACCAGAAGAATGAGCTCCGGGAGAGCTCTTTTTAGCTTCTATAGGGTGTTCTGGAGAACGATAAGCACTGCTTACTTTGAAAGGGAAACCACAACGTTCTCTAATCCTTTCAACTGTCTGCATAAATGCCCAGTCCATATCACATAGACCAGTGTGTTTGCATTTAAGTTCATCTTCTGTAAAGTATTTATACATTATTATTAGTTACCTTTTTTTAATTGTGCTTTTTCTAATTCTTTTAACTGTCTTCTTTTAAGTAGTTTATCAGTTAGACTACCTCTAGCAGCACGTCTTACTGGTAGCTTATCAAATACTGCAATAACATCATCACTTATATCAATACCATCAAAGCCCTCTCTTCTTAAAACTTTTCTTTGTACAGGTGATACTTTACTTATATAGCCAGAGCCGTATGGCTTTACTAAGTTTTCTAAATCTATTAATTCTTTTCTAAACTTTCCAAGGTTCTTTCGAGTGTTAGTTCGCTTTGCGAAGTCAATAAGATTTTTTCTAGTTGTTATCTCTTTGTTAATATTTTTTAGAACATCATCTGATATATTTCTAGGATTGTATAAGTTTTTTACAATCTTATTAAATACTTTTTCATCTATAATATTTACAAAACCTCCACCTCTTGCATAATAGTTAGCGATGTCTAAACCTCCCTCAGTTGGCTTACCTAAAAAACTAGCTGCTTGAAACATGTTTTGAAGTTTAGGGTCAACTCTATCTGCCATAGGTGTTATTTCTTTTAATTTTAAAGTACTGCCATGATAATATCTAAGAGGTTTTGGAGCTCTTTTAGAATTTTTAGATAATTCATCTATTAATTTGTATCCTTGTCTACCAACACCAGCAATTATTCTAGGAACACCGCTTACTAATAATTCAATGACTGGTGCTCTAGATTGTAGCTCACCACTTCTAACACCTCCTAGTCTACGTATTTCTTCATCTATAATACTTTTCTGTTCATTAGTCAAGCCACCGTCATCCATTGGCATTCTATTTAATAATGGAAAGTCTTCAACTACTAAACCAGAATAAGGTTCGCCAGTGTAAGGATTTATTCTATCTGCTGGATTTTCTTTAGTAAATGGTACATCTTCAGTTCCCTCTACTAAACCTCCTACTACTTTACCTTCACGTTCTTCTTCTTTTGTTTCTATTGGTTTTTCTATAAATCTTTTTTGATAATCTAATATTGGTAATTGTGATAAAGCTTGTCTTTTCTTTAACATTTCTTTATATATATCTAAGTAGTCAGAAATATCTATATTTTTATTTTCTCTTAAAGCTTCTAACAAACCTTCACTTGCTTCAAGAGGCACAAATTCATTAATGCCTGAACCTATAGATAAACTAATTTTTTCATTTAAATTTTCCATTAAACCTAATGGTTTTAAATCTAATCTTTCTGCAGCTCTTGTGACCTTAAAAAAATCTTTATAATTTTCATAATAATCTCCTTGAACTTTGTCAAAATTATTTATAAATTGTTCTTTAGAAGATGCATTATAAGCAAAACTAATTAATCTACTTTGATTATTTCTTAATTGCTTATTAAATTCATTTATTTTAAATCCATAAACATTTTGTAAATATTCCTTATTTAAAGGAGTTGAACCATAACCAGTTAGTAGTTTTAAAATTTCTTTACCTTTATATATATTTTGGTCAAACTTTGTTTCATCTTGACCATATCTATCTATATATCTTATAACTTCACTTGCAGCTCCCGGAGTTAAATCATTTAGTAAATTAGATAAAAGCACTTTAAGATTGTCTGTATCTATTCTCCCAGCTTCAGTGTTGTAACGTAATCCTGTACCACCAAATAAATTAGGATATGGATTTCTCATTAACTGACCATCACTATTTTTACCTTCACGATAAACGTAATCAATTAAAGTTGATGTAACAATAGATTCACCAAAAAAAGGAGACAACATATCTTTGGCATATTCAAAAAATAAATCTTTCATATCTCCATCAGATAACATTCCCTCTTCAATTAAAGCAGGAAACATTTTTATTATTTTTTTTGGATAATCATAAAAATCATATCTACTAATATTATGCATTATTGGAGTGCCATCTTCAGCAATATTAATTATAACATTATCTAAATTCATATACGATGGAGCACCAACTGTTTTTAAATCTTTTTCAGTTTGTTCATCAACTCCATTAATATATTTATTTATACCTTGATAACCTAAGTAAGCTCCTCCTCCGGGTAGAGCATATTTTGTACCTATTTTAAGAAGTTCTCCTCCAGCTCCCATAGTCATAGCTGCAGCTAATCTTCTATATCCTCTGTTTCTTAAAATTTTTCCAGACTCTTTAACATTTTGATTTATTAATTTTGTTCCTTCGACAATTTCATCTATTGCTTGAAATGGAGTTGAAAAACCAATACGAGTTGACTCCGCTAAAAAAGAAAAGAAATTACCAAATATAGGTTGTTTTCTTAATGCTAATAAATTTGGCGGAACAATATCATAATTAGGTAAACCACCAATAACTCTTCTAGCAGCTTCACTTTTTATAGCTTCTTCAGTGTTGAATCTATAAAAACCATTGTAAGTATCAGGTAAAGCAGCATTAAATTTTTTTAAATATTTTAACTCTTGCTCATACATTAAGATTTTAAAAAAATCATCTTCAGCTATATACAAATCAGTTGCTGTATCTCCAATTTTTCTAGCTTTATTATTAATAGAGTTTAAAACTTTATTTTTATATTCTTTTTTTATGATAAAATCAAAAGGACTTTTTATATCTTCAAAATCTTTTAGCATAGCATTTAGTTCTCTAGCTACTGGTGCTTTATTTAATATATTTAAACCCGCTAACTCTTCCATATATTTTTGCTGTTCTAAATTTGTTTTACCTCTAAAATCAGCAGATAAATCTTTAACAGCTTTTTGAAAAGTTTCTAATGAAGGAAAAACACCTTGAGCTACTGTACCATGAGCACCTCCATAAATATTTTGATAATGTGTGCCTGTGTTCCAAACAGTTTTAAATCTTTGTGATGTTCCTTTTAAAGTAATTAAAGCTTTCCAAAAACCTTGAGCACCTCTTAAAAGAGGATTTTCTGATGAAGAATATTTGCCAGTTTTAGTAAACTCAGTAAATAACTTAGCTATATTTGGATGTGTGTATGTTCCAGATAAATCTCCAAAAGCAGGTATAACACTTTTAGTATATCCTTTTTCAGTTTTAAAATCTTTACCTGTAGGTATTTTTACATTAAATCCCGGTGCTTCTTTTGAGTTTTTAAAAAAGTATATGTCTTTACCATCTTTGTATAAAGTATTATAAAAATTTAAATTAGTAACAAGTTTGCTAATTTTGTTCATAGAAATAGCTAATCTTTCTACTGGACTCGTAATTTCTCCGTAGTAGTCTCTAATAGCTTTTGGAACTGCTAATCTTTCTTTTAATATATTTTTATTTAATCTACCAAACTGACCTTCTGATTTTATTAATTTAGCATATTGACCTTCTCCTTTTGCTAAATTATCCATTTCATTATAAAGTCTTATTTCTAAATCAGACTCTTTTATTTTAGGTTTCTTTTTTAATATTTCAGCTCTAATAAATTCTCTAGCAGTATTTACTACTTCAGCACTAGGAGTATATAAAGGATTTTCAAATTGTTTATAACTTCTTCTGGCATAAATACCTAATTGGTCTATAATATTTTTTTTATCTTTATCATTAATGTATTTAGAATCTAATAAAAGTTTACTTAAATTATCTTGTAAATCTCTTGCAGCTATAATAGGTGCTCTCGCATCTTCTGGAAACTCATTTACTTTTTTTAAAAATTCTCCTCGTTGAGTAATAGGAGGCTTTGTACCTTTACTAGTTACTATTCCGGGAACTCTAAAATCAGAAAATAATATTTCAGATAACTTATCTAATGTTTCTTCTTTAGTATCCCCTGTAGATTTATAGATACTTTCTAAAGCATTATTAAGATTACTTAAAGTATTTTCTATAGTTTTATCAAACTTAGACTGCATACCTTTAAATTTCATAGTAGTTTCAAACATTTTTTCTGTTTGAGAACCTCTAGAAGTAAAAGTATTAGCTAAAAAATTTGCTAATCCTCTAATTGCTGGATTATAGGAAAATTTATTTAAACCTATATTAGTATAAGGAACTAATCTAAATTTTTCAGATAATCCCTCTATATCTCCCATGTCTCTTGCAGAACCAGATTTAATCATCTTTTGTCTTAGGGCTGTAGACTTTTCTTTTGTAATTTTTAATAAGTCTCTTTTAGGAGGTGTATTAGAATTAGTTTTTACTTTATTTATAAAATCTTTTGAAGCTTCTGTTCCTTTATTTTTAATTCCTCTTAAAACGTTAATAAAAGATTTTTTTATTTGGTCAGCATTATTATATAAATATTTACCAGCAACCATTCCAGAACCTAAAGCTCCAGTAATAACAAGACCTTCAGCTAATAAAGCTAATCTATTTTCTAATTCTGTTTTATTTTGGCTTGATTTTATAGGGTCTAAAAAATAATCTTCAAAGTCTCCAAGTAGTCCTTGATTAGAATCATCTATCATACTACCTAAAAAATTTGCTAAATTTTCCTCATAAGGATTTATAGATAGTTGTGCTGCTACTTCGGTTTTACCTAAAAGTCCTGCTGCTTTAGTAATTTTTTGAGCAGTTTTATTAGAAGTTTGCAAAGCTTTTAAACCTTTTAAAGGTGCAGTTACTTTACCAACTCCTAACATAGAAGCAGTAAAAGAACCTATATCTCTTGCAAATCTTCCAACAGTAGTTTCTGGTTCAGCTATTACGGTAACTGTTCTATCACCTCTTTGAGCTTTAGCTACATTTTCTTTACCTACTACACCAGAGTATAAGTCTTCTAAAAATTTTTCTGTGGCTTGTACTTCAGATTCAGTAGGCTTATCTAACATTCTATATAGCTCTAAACCTTCTCTAATTACTTGAGAACTAACTCCTGCAGTGGTTCTTTTAACTTCTTTTTTTTGTTCTTCAGTTAAAAGATTGTACAGGTCTTTATAGAATAAATTATTTATCATTCTTGAGGTGTTATATTTGTTCTTGATAAGTCGCTTAATGTTAAGAAATTAGAAATTAAAAATTCCATGTATTCAGGAATATTTGTATATCTAGGCTCTCTGTTTTCACCAATAGCTAATGCTTTTTCAGCTTCAATTATTACTTCTGTTTCTTGTTCTTTTTTTGGAGTACCCATTAAATTTGTAATTAAACTTGCTTGAAAAGCTGCAAGACCATCATCTTTACTTATATTTCTCATCATTAATTTTCCTAATTCTTGCATCTTTTTATCATCACTTTGTATTAGTTCCATTATATCATTTACTTTTGAAATTATAGGATTTCTATTGAAAACGTTTCTATCAATTGTATTATTTAATCCTGTTAAATAATTTTTATAATTTTCATCTCCCTCTACAGGAACTTGGTCAAGATTATTATTTCTCATATAATTAAAATCATATCTTTCCGTTTCATTTAAAATTTCTTTTTTAAATTCAGATAAATTTTCATTGTTTAAAATTTGATTAGATAATGCTACAGATATAATATCATTTTTAGTAAAACTTATATCATCTCTTTTACTTTTTATAGATTTACTTAATTGTACTAAATCTCTAGGTGATAAAATATTTTCATATTCTTTAGAAATAAATTCTAAAGATTCTTCTTTACTCATTTTAGGAACACTTTCAAGATAATTTGAAATTAACAACTCTGAACTTTCTTCTTTATTTTCTTGATTTTTTATATTAGCTTTTTGTAAATCTACTTCAGCTTGTAAATCTCCTATAGTGTTATCAAACCAAGAAGGAAAAAATTTATTAGCAGCATTTACGATAACACTTTTTTTAGTTGGGTCGTTTTTAATTCTTGCTATTTCAGCTTTATAAGCATCGTAGTAAGCTTGATTATAATTTTGAAAAGTTTCTGAAGTATATAAAGGATTGTTTCTATAACTTTCTAATTCTAAACGAGCTGTTTCTTTAGATTTTTCCCATAATTGGTCAGCTAAAACTTTAGCACTTCCCGTTAATTTTGATTTATCTGACAAAGTAACATTAGCACTTTTTATACCTTCATTGTTATTGTATAATTCAGTAGCTCGGTCAACAACAGCACCATCTGGATTTTTTAAATACTTTTCAAATAAAGCTCTACCTTCATTTGCTTTATTGTACATAGTTTCTCTAGATAATTTATCTCGGTTATAATCACTATTTAAAGTTGTCAAAGCTGTCTCTGTTCTATTTTTTAATTTTTGTTTTTGTGAATCTAATAAAGTTAAAACAGCAGTTAGAGCTAAAGCTTCGTTACGGTCTCTAGTTTTTATTTTATTTCTCTTTGATAACAAACTAGCAGCTACTCTACCAAAATCTGAATTATCCAAATAATTTGACATTTTATACCTCTTCTTGTTTACTTAACAAACTTTTTACTTCAGAACCAGTTTCTTTTACTTTTGCTAATAAACTAGCAGGAAGAACATCTTCTCTTAGTTGTAATTTATTATCATTGGTTTCAGTTTGTTTATCTTTAACTGTGTTTACAGCATTTTTAAATTGTCTAATACTTTGTTGAACATCTTCTTCATCTTCTTCATTTAAATCGTTTGGCTCAATATTATACTCAACTCCTGCTTCTGAACCTAGAGACATTACTGTGTATAGTATAGGTTCAATAAGTAATAACATGACATCAGGATTTATTTCACCTGTAAAAAACTTTGCAAATAAAATACTTGTAGTAATGTCTGTAGCTGCCATGCCCTCTGATAAACTTTTAACAATGTTATAAGATGCATCTTGGGTTAGTAAATCAGCAGTAATGTTTGTTAGAGCTTCTCTAGGGTTAGAGTATTTTGCAGGTTTTTCCCAATTATAAGGAGCATTAGGGTCATTTGTTAGGGATTGTCCGGGAATAGCTTTACCTTTATTAACTTGCTCAACTAATTCATTTAAAGTATTTTCATCATAAAGAGATTCTGCTTTAATAATATTAGGTTCTTTTTCTACAGCATCAACTAACTCAGATATATCTATACCAGATTCAACTACATCATTTACGCTTTTTTCAATAGCTTCTGATAAATTTCTAGTTACAAATTTTTTCATTGGTTTTACTTTTGCCATTATACTATCCTAATTGTTTCTTGTCTAAATAATTCACTACCTATAGCATTAACATCTCCTGAACCATAAGTCATATTTTGATAAGCATCAGCTATATTAATGTCAGCGTTACGATAAGCAACTTGAAATTGTTCTAACAAGTTAGGTCCTACTGTTGTTGGTCTTTCACCATAAGCACCTACAGTTTCAGGGTCTCCTTGTAGTCTCTGAGCTATAGCTTGTTCGGCTGCTCCCATAACTAAATCACCTCCAGCAGATACAAGATTTTCAGGACTAAAAGTATCTTTTATACTATCTTTAAATCTCTCTCCAAAACTTTGTTGAGGTTTAATATCTTCTAATTTAGGAGCTTTTGGTAATTCTGGTAGTCCTGCAAGTTTTCTAACTGATGGGTCAGTAAAATCAAAATCTACATTAGCTTGAGCTACTTGTTCTCCCATACTTGGAACTTGTCCAAACCTAGCTGCCGGAGGTAAACTTAAATCTCTAAGTTCTCCTAAAACAGTTTGAGCATCTGTTGCTAAATCTTTAGAAATTTCTAGAGGACTTGTAACTTGAAACGAACCATCTGCAGTTGTTAGTGCATCTAAATCAAGTGTTCCAGAACTATCTGTTGGTAATAAATCAACATCTATAGGCTTACTAGCATCAAAAGCTCCAGTAGCTTCTGCGGGTGTAGTAGCTTGAGCACCTTTTATAGCTTGTCCTATTCTAGCAAAAGCCGCACCAGTTGCTGCACCTAATGCACCAGTTTTTAATGCATCTTTTAAATCTCCACCAGCTAATAAAGTTGAACCTGCACCAGTTACTGCACCTGTTATTGCACCTGTGGCAACTGCTGCTGCAGTTGTGCCTAATGCAGATATTGCAGGTAATGCTGCTATAGCTCCGGGTAACATTACTGCTGCAGTTATCATTAAACCTAGCCGTACATACTTATTCTTTGCTAATTTTCTAACCCCTCTACCAACTTCTCTAACACCTTTAGCTACTCCTTTAACAGCTTTTTCTGCAACATTACCAACAGTTTTAACAGCTTTTTTAACTCCTTTAGCAACTCCACTAACTACTTTACTTACTGTACCTACTGCTTTTTTTGCAGTTCTTTCTATGAATTTAAATACCATTATATTCTCCTATGTTACATCCGTTATTATTCCAGCTATTAAATTTTGCAATGCTGTAGTATTTTTAAAACTCTCAGGGTCACTTGCAAGAGCTGTATTAACAATAGATGCTATTCTATCTTTTTCACTTTCTGCTGTTCTAAAAACAAAATCAGCATTATCTCTTAATTCTTGCCATAAAAATGCTTGAGCTTGACTACTAAGATTAAAAGCATTTTGTGCATTCTGTAAGTTGACTGCATTTTGTGCTGCAGTATTTGCAGTGTTTGCTTGTCTTCGCCATTGAACATTACTGGCTTCAACAGCAGCAGTATTCTGTGCATTCCATTGATTTCTAGCAAAATCTTGGTTAGCATTAAATTGGTCTATCTGAGTTTGTAATTGAGCATTTAATCTATTTACATCTGCAATTCTACCTGCATTTCTAGCTGCAGCAGCATTAGCTTGAGTAGCATTGAATTGTGAAGTAGCTGCCTGTTGTGCTGAATTAAACTGTGACATTTGTGCTGCTAAATTAGCCATAAATTGTTCAGTTTGATTTTGAGTCGTAGCATTAAACTGTGCAGCAGCATTTGTAGCAGCTTGATTCGATAACATTCTTTGTTGTTCTTGTTGAGCTTTTAATACATTTACCTGCTGAGTTGCATTTAAATTAGCTAAATCTGTTTGTAAAAAAGCTTTAGCATTTTGTATAGCTAACTTTGTATTAGCATCAGCTTCTACTAAATTAGCTTGTGATTGTAACACTGCATTTTGAATAATTCCTTGTTGTTCATTTGTTGCATCAGTTAATGAAACAGTTTGAAAAAATTTACTGTTTGACAACTCTGTTTGTTGGTCAGCGTTAAACTGAGCCATGTTTAAACTAAATACATTCTGAGCATTTTGTAATGCTGTTTGCTGTCTTAACTGAGCATTAGCTAAAGCTTCTTGACTTATTAAAGTTTTTTCTTGAGCTACTGATTGTTGGATAGCTTGAGCATTTGCTTGAGCTAAAGGCACTGCTGATTGTATTATAGCATTTACTAAATTATCTCTACCAACCGTAGAAGCTTCTAAACCTCTTTGTGCTAACATTTGTTCTACTGCTGATACTGCAGGTCTAGCCCACGTAGGTATTTCACCACTTTCGATACCTTTTAATAAAGTATCCATCTGATTACTTACTAATGCTTCTTGTGGTAAACCTTCAATAACACCTCTTTGTGCTTCAGTAAAATCAGTTAGCCTGTCTTCTAATGCTTCAGGATTATCACCTAACTGAGTAATTGTTTGTTCATCTAATCCAGCAGTTCTTAATTGTTTTTTAGCTCTAGTAACTCTTGCTAAAGTTGTACCACTTGCTTGAGCTGCAGTAGCTGTAGCTTGTGGACTTAACTGTCCTACTACTCTTTGAGCAACTGCTCCTTCTTTTACTTGTACTTTTGCAGGGTCAATAGTAGGTATTCTCTGCACTCCTGCAGTTTTTGCTAATTCATCTTCTGATAGTGTTGTTTGTGCAGCAGTGACTGTAGGAGCTTGTTCAACTTGAGCAGGTTGTACTGTAGCTGCCGGTGCAACTGTTGGAGTTGGTGCAACTGTTGGAGTTTCTGCAGTGGTTACTTGTTCTTGTGGAGCTTGTGCAACTTGAGTTGTTCCAACAGTAGTAGGTGCAGACATAGTAGTACCTTGTTGTTGGATGCCAGTATCTACTTGTTGAACAGCAGGTATTTGACCAGCAACAGGAACTTGTCCTGCTGCAGCACCTGCTAGTGCCTCTCTATTAGCTTGTTCTTGTTGAGGAGTTAATCCAACATTATCTTTTTCAGATGCTCCTTTTACTGCTGTTTTTACTTTTTTAAATACTTTTTTTATTGGCATGTTATTTCCTGTTGTTGGTTGTGCTACAAATATAGGTGCTGGAGCTATTGGTGATGCTATTGGTTTAGGAGCTGGTCCAGATGTAAAACCCGGATTAAAATTAGCCATATCAAAAGCAGCTAATCCTATATCACCATCGCCTATTGCATATCCTCCAGAAAGAAACTC
>TARA_R100000388_G_scaffold21081_1_pt1 | contig 12155 bp, 8 predicted proteins | sample TARA_R100000388 | Tara Oceans TARA_R100000388 (sample SAMEA2620360) | marine metagenome | biome: marine biome (ENVO:00000447); feature: surface water layer (ENVO:00002042); material: "saline water (ENVO:00002010), including plankton (ENVO:xxxxxxxx)" | depth 5 m | reverse complement strand
CATAGTCTCTAGCGGTACTAGAGGAATGACAATATTTATTTCAAGCAGTGCCAGTACAAAGTTTGCGAATGGTATTGTGATGAAGTTTCCAAACATCCCCAGTCCACATGTCCAACCAATAAAGGGTCTCCACCCGGATACAAACAAATTAGAGTTACTTGCTTCTACTTTGTTGACCTCTATCTGGGCCTTCATAAGATCCTGATGATGTTCTTCTGACATCGTTGCAATCTTGTGGGCCAGCATAGCCTTCTGATCTTTGTCTTCAATAAACTTGTCCAGTAATCCTGTAACAGGGCCTACTAGTGTTGCTACTAAACTCATATCAATAACTCCATACGTGTGGTCTTGGGCGACCTTCTGAGTCTTCTAGATCATCAATATGGATGAATCTGGTTGGCCCCTTCTGACTGACACCAATACCTGTAAAACCTGCCTCTAGAGCGCCCTGTAAGAGCCTGTGAGCCTGTTCTCCACGTACCATGATGTCTAGTGCCCTGCCTGATGCATGAGCGCCCGGAGAGGCTTTACGGGCCTCTATAGGATGCTGTGGACATCTGTATGCGGAACTTATCTTGAAGGGGAAGTCCAGCTTCCCTCTCAGTACATCTACTTTACGCATGAACTCTGGGTTCATACCTGACTCATCACAGTGCTTGCAAACTACTTCTTCTTCTGTAAAATACTTATACATAAAGACTCCTATCAGAATAAGCACAGGGAGAAGGATATAGATGTGTTTCATTTGTTTCTTCTTTTAAATATTCAAACATCTATCACGCCTAGAGATCTAAAGAAGTCTCGTAATGGTCTTTGTTTTATACGGTAAGCGTTTTCTTTCTCATAACTTTCTAGGGTTGGTAAATTTTTAAAAGTTTCTTGATCTATGCCTAGCTCTTTAGGAGTGCCAAAATTTATCCTAAATGAAGGCCCCTCTCCGGGTGGATTAAAAACCTCTCCAAAACTATGTGCCGCTCCGTATAAACCAATATCACCTTTCAGTAATGCACCTGTTCTATCAGCTAAAAATTTAACTTGATCTGCTAAAGATTGTTGAGATATTTTTTCTTTCCCTTCAAAATCAAACTCATCAGCGCCTAATACCTTACCTTTATGTTGCACTATATCCATTCTTCCAGTTGTAAATTTTAGAGCCTTATTTAAGTTAGTAGCGAGGTCTGAAGGAATCTCCATACCATATGAGATCTTAGATCCCGCATCTTCGTCATAGTCACCATAAAACACATTGTTGCTTCCTCTCTTAACTTTACCCACAACTATATCAGTCAGTTTTTTTAATTCGTCAGGTCTGAAAAAATCTTCACTTAATACACCGCTAGATAACATACCTGCTGCGTAAGCTCTGACAGGTGCTGACCCTAATAGACTACGTTTACCTTTTGTTTTCCTTCTACTCCTAGACATGAGGCTTCTGCTCTCAGTAGGAGTACCTTCTCGCCTAGATAACATTGCACGTTGCCTAGGATTCATACGTCTTGAAGTTTTTGTTGATTCTGGCTTTTCTGCTTCTGTCTTAAACTCATTCAAGCTTGCTCTTGCTATCTGCTCTCCTATGCTATCTTTTGGAGGAACTTTTAAAGTATCTCCTGCATAAATCCTGTTAACATTTTTAATACTGTTATGGTCAGCTAATTTTTGCATATCTATATTAAGACGTTTAGCTATTCTCCCTAGTGTATCTCCCGGTTGAATTATGTATTTGTTCATATCAAGCTCCAAATCCTAATCGTTTTAATGGATCAACCTGCCCACCACCGACAAAGCCGAGCCTTCTCAATGGATCTTCTTCATCAACAAAAGCTGTACCAGCCTGTTGATCATAGGGTCTGCCTGTCATCTTATCTATGCGCTCATCAGGCTCTGAGGCCGCTCTAGGGATATTTACTTCACCACCTTTTTTAAAGTCTGTCTTATTTATCTGCTCTTCTGTGGGTCTGTCTTCTAATAGATCTTCTCCTGTAGTAGCTTTTATTATTTTAGAGGTTGCTCTAAGTCCCGGTATGACACCTACATCACCTGCTTTTTTAATAAAACCTTGTATGTCTCCTTCAGGAACATCTTCTGCAACACCTGCTAAAAGTCCTCTACCTGCTTCAACTAGAAAACTGTAAGCAGGTAAAATAGCTTCAGCTAGTTCAAAGCGAGGCTGGCCTCCAAAAACACTAGTCCCATATTTCACAAAGTCACTAGTTACAGTTAATGCAGGATGACTAGCCTGTCCTGTTCTTTCAAAAACTTTAGCCAGTAATTTATCTGTTTGTAAGTTTGGATCTTCATCATCTTCTGGAATACGATCATAATAATAATCTTCATCAGTTAATACTTGCCTAAACTCTTCTAAACCAATCAGTATAGGAAATACTCCTAAAAACCTGACAACAGGCTTTAAGTCTCCATCCTCTATTTTGTTAGCTAAGGCATTAACTTCAGAAGCTTTACCATATGACCAAGATAAAAACTGCCCTGCGGTTCTCGTCGCTATACTATTAGTTTGAGTAAATAATGCTCTGTTTCCTACGTTAGGGATGATTGCATCTCTTTCAGCAGCCTTCCTACCTGCGGTATCTAAAAGAAGCTGCTCACTCTCAAAAGCTTTAAATATATCGTCACTTTGTGCAATCTTCTTTAAATCATCAACTGATAAACCTAGTTCTTCTACCTCGTTGAGATCTGCTCTAGATAGCTTAGACTTTTTAGATAACTCGTAAGCTCTGTTAACTCCTGCATCATACGCAAAATTTCTGGTAGCTTTAGTTACTGCTCTCAGTCCATTTAGTGTAAAAAATGCTTTATTTATTGCATCTGTTACTACAGGTATTGATCCCTGATTTGACATGCTTCTTGTTCTGAGCAAAGTTTCTAGCTCTCTTTCATAGCTTTGATCATATTTAAAATGTGCTAACTGAGAAAAACTTTTACCTGAAGCTTCCTGTTTCAACGCTTTTAAAGAAGCACCGAATCCGCTTTTTAGAAGAGGCTGAAAAGCATCTTGAAGGTTAGCAATACTTACAAGAGCCAGATAAGATGTATTAGCAAGAGTGATACCGAGTCTTGCTGCATTATCAATAATATCGTGACCAGCAGATCCATATCCACCAAAATAAGCCTCTAAGGAATTTGTTAAAGACTTGGTGTATGCTTCACCTGCTTTTGTTTCTCCTTTCATAGGAGTCTTACCCTTAAAAGATTCACGTATTCTAGAAAGGGCTAAGTTTATTACTTCTCCGTTGGGGCCAAAAGTATCTGCAAATTCAAAAACCTTTAGAGATGAATGTCCATAACTAGTTATCACATCTCTAGCATTAAGTATAAGTTTTCCGTTCTCAGCAAGATATTTTATAGCTTCTGGATCTGTCAGAGTTCTTTGATTCTCAAAAAAACTAGCTGCGCTTCTGAAGGTAACAGTACCATCTTCATCTCTAGTAAAAGGACTAGCACCTCTTTGACTTGGATTATATTTACCAGTTACAGTGTTCCTAGTTTCTAATACTCCGTTGGCATATGCTACTGGTGATATTTTACTATCAGGATTATTTTTTAACTGTATTTTTGCAGCTTCTTCTAGTATCTTTCTATGTGCTACTTTCCCTTCAGGAGTACCAGAACCAGAGTAATCGTGTCTTATTGACATTCCATAAAAGTCTAGCTCTTCAAACTTTATACCAGATTTAGTTCCTCTATCTTTCACCGTATCCTGAAGCTGCCTCATCAAAGGGGCTATACGTTTAACCTCATCTACTTGTTCTTGAGTCAAACCACTTAATTTACCACTTACACCCTTGTAACCAGCAGACAAAGCAGTATCGTCTACAAAACCAAATAAATATTCTCCCACTACTTCAAGAACATCATCGTCTTTTACGGAGTCTTGCAATGCATTGCTCATAACTCCCGTAAACTCTGATTGAGCAGCTAAAGTTCTGCTTTCTACGGTGTCTGTGCTTTTACCTACGCGAGAGAATAAGGCGTTACCTATTACTTTGTTCCATCCTCCAACAGCATCTAATCTTGTAGCACTGCCCCCTGCGAACATAGTTTTAAAATTTGAAATAAGGTAGTCTTTGCCAGCATCTTTAACAGCCATCAAGCCTCGTTCTCTTGTTAGCTCAGTTATTCCTTCTGCATCGCTTATTGTCTTCCAAGCCTTACCAAGACCTGCTCCCAGTAATGCACCAGCGTATACATTACTATAATCATCTGAATCATCTGTAATAGACATACCAAGAGAAGCACCAGCAATAGAACCTATGATAGGCTTAGTTAGTTCAGTGGTAACGGCTCTTAATGCCTGCTGAGAAACAGTTTCATCTTTTAAAATATTTTCCAAGGCTCTTATGTTGATAGCAGACTTTCCATCTACTGCGTCTGCAAAGTCATCTAGAAGTTTATCCTCTATTTTTCTACGTGACTTACCTAACTTATTTTTGTTATTCTCTAGTTTTTTTATCACTGTTTTATCAGTAGTCGCGCCTATGCGTTTTTTTATTTCTTCTATTTCATTATCTATCTTGTCAATGGCTGCTCTATAATCAGGCAGTAAAGATGCTTTACCTTGCAGCCTTGTAGAATTTAAACCTAGCTGATCGACTGCTGCCGTTGTTGCTTGACCTACTTTATCTACATCTTCTTCATTAATTTCGACATTAGAGACTTGGGGAGGAGTCGGCTGTACATCATCAAGAGCATCTACTACTTTATTTCGTCCTTTTAAAAAGTTAATCCCTCTCTCCACTCCCATACCTAAAACTGCGCTACCTCCACCAACCGTGGCAGCTATCCCAAGATTAACTGGGCTGACTTCTCCATGTACTAAATAATCTCTAGCAGCAGTGTCTGCAAGAGAAACAGAGGCTCCTGCTCCTACTGTAGCTAATTTACCCATCTTGGCCCAAGGTATAGCAAAAGTTACAGGATCTGCTAAGGCCACTCCTATACGCCCTGAAAGTATGGCTAGATCTTCTTCAGATTCATCTAACTTAGATAATTTAGGAAACTTACTAGCTATTTCTGCTTGACGCTCTTCTTCTATTTCTGCTAAAGCTTGATCAAAAGATTTCTCAGAAAAAACATCCGTTGCTGCTGCTTTAGCGTATCGTAAAAGATTACCACCCAGAGTTGTTTCTTGGGCAGCACCATATGCGGCTCTTCTGCCGTAGCTAAAGTCATCAAGATCTAGAGAGGTTTTTGGCTCTTCCTCTTCTTCGCCTTTGTAAACGACAAACTTAGAAAGATCAAAAGTATCCTTTTCAGGCTCCTCTTCTTCTTCTTTATATACGATATATTTTGAAGCGTCAAAAGTAGACATTACTAACGCATTCCCCTTCTTGTCATCTCAAAGCTGTATTGATTATATAAATTTAATAGATCAGTATTCATAGCGTTACCAGTGCCTTCGTTTATATTATTTATAAGCTCTCTCATCTTATTATTTCTTTCTTCTGGTGTTAATTGTGTATCTCTAGATATTAATGATAGTTCTGCCTCAACCCTAGACAGTGTTCTTGCTTCGTCCAGATCACCAGACCTACTCCTCATGTTATTACTAAGACCTTGCTCAGTTGCTGTTCTAGCATCAGAATCGCTTACATCTTTTGTAATAAGATGTTCCCTTATCATATCTGTAAGTTTGTCTGTATTTTTAAATGTACCAGTGTGTCTAGTTTGGCTGTTAAATAAGTTAAATGTTTTTGTAATTAAAGAAGCATCTTCAAAATTATATGACTTCATCGCAAGATGCTCTCCTTTGGGATCTAACGCAGTGGTTAAATAACGGGAAGCCAGTCCTTGTATACTTCTAGGACTAATATTAGAATCATCAAAGTTGAACTGCCCTGACTGAGAAACATCTGTTAAAACTAAACTAACTTCATTGTTAAAAATTTTGACCATTTCTTCAAATTTTTTGGATATAGACTCATCAATTTTCGCTTTACTAGATTCCTTGGCTTCCTCATAGCTGCCTAGTCTGTATATTCTTCTAGCGGTTTCATCTCTAAAAGCAGAAACTATTTCTGAGTTTTCATCTCTTGACATCCAGTTATTTACAAACTGTTCTGTGTCATCTACTAAACCTATGGCTTGTACAGCGGCTTCCGACAAGTTAGATCTATTTATAGTCTTTCCATCTCTTTTTAGTTGATTTACTAGCCTCTGCATGAACACGTTTTCTCTTGCTTCGTTTTCAATACTGCTGCTTTCTTTAGCATTTTCAATTCTTGTTCTAAGATTTGTATTAAGAAGATCGCGGAATCCTCCATTATCCGTTATTTCTGGATCTCTAGACATAGACTCAACGACATTACCAAGAACATCATCAGCAGATGTATATATTCCTATGTCACTGGCCTCTGCTAGTTTCTTTTTAAAAGCGTCCCTAAAATAATCACTACTCATCGCCGCTTTGTAAAATTCAGTCTCTCTAAGAGACCTGTCTCCACCTGTTATCATTCTATCTACGGCAGGGAGTACAACATCTCTTTCATACTCAACATTAGGATTCAGAAAAGAGGCTACTCTAGCTACTATTCTTCTAGCCCTCCCTTTTCCTATCTTAGTATCAGCAAAACGTCTAGCTAGTTCTTCTCCTGTTAGATCTTTTGCCCTTTGTAGTTCCTCGTAAGCACTCATGAATTCATTGTAATTCATATCTAAATTTTGTTCTTCTTCATTGCTTAATGTGTAAGCCAATCCTTTTGTTGCTTCGTAAATAGGATCACCTTCATACTGCTGCATATTTCGTTTCTTAGCCTCTAAAAGTGTTGCTCTCATTCCATTCTTTACATCTCCCCCTCCTGCTTTTAGGTAGGTGTTGTGCATAGTGTCAAACTTATCAAATTCATTAGACATGCTATTTAATCTATTACGCAGGCTGACACCTTCCTCACGATCAAAGAAACCTTTAGCGTTGCTTCCAAGAACTAAATCTCCTGCAAAATCAACAAGACCTTGACCTGCACTAGACACAAGAGGAGCGGCAAAAGCGTAAAGAAGCTGCTTCTTCATAAAGTCTCTTTCATCTCTGCGCTCTCTTCGTTGCCTTATTTGCGCGGCTTGGCTAAAAGCATCTCCCAGCAAAGATCCTACATTCTCAACCATTATTGTTCTCCTCTAGCCAGTAAAGAAGTTGGCTCTACTCTTTGTTGTATCTCTTCAGGAACTTCCCCTGTAGGCTGTACCTGTGACATAGCCTGTTGGAAACTTGGAATGTCTGTGTCAGCAGACATGTCTCCTTCTTCTCTCATGATCTCTACATCAATCCCTTGTCTTTCTGCCAAAGCAATTAGCATGTAAGCTAGTGGCTCTGCAAGGAGCATCATAAGATCAGGATTATACAGTCCGTCTTGAAAACCTTTGATTAGGAAAACCTGTACAAGATCCATGACAGGAGTCCCATCATCTAAAGTGTCCATAAGTTTGTCAAATACTTCTGGAGACGTGAAAAGCTCAAAGAAGTAATTTAATATTTCTTCTTGATCAGTGTACTTAGGCGCACCTTCAAAAGGCAGGGGAGTCTCTGGATCGTTAGTTAAAGACTCTCCGGGCAAAGGTCTATCAAACCTAGCAGCCCTCTCCCTTAGCTCGTCATCTGTAAATTGTACTTCTGCCATCACTTACTCCTAAGTCGCCATCACTGGTGAAGCTGCTTGCATGTTGCTACCCATCCACTTCTGATATGCGGAACCAAAGTCGTAAACACCTCTAGGATCTCCAAAATTTTGACTCTGTGTGAAAAGTGCATAACTTAATTCATCAGGATCAGGCTCTCTTCCACCAGTGTAATCTCTACGTTGATAAAAATTAGGACTTGAATAACTCATCATAGGCATCTCTTGCTCAGGAAGTAAGCCAAACTGATTCATCACAGCACTAGATCCTACATTCGCCACACCTGTGCTAAATCCTTCAATAGTCTTTTCACCTAAATTAGTAGGAGAAAAAGAGTCTACAAATTTATCCCTCATATTAGTCGCAAAGTTCTCCACTCCTGCTTTAGGAACGCCTGCTTCTGGCACAGCTAACAGAGAGTCTGGTTGACCGTCAGGGAAAGGAACCTCTGGTTTTACTTTAGCTACTGCTGGATCTATCTCAGAGGAGAACACCTCGGTCTTTGCTGTAGGCTTGAAGAATGCCTTGTCAGTAAATGCTGAAATATCTCCTGTTACAAGATCTTGTGCAACGTCTCTAAAGCCTGCTACATTATTAGCAACATTCTCTCCGAACTGACCAACAACACTATTCTGATCTAATCCAAAAAAGCTAGTAGGAGCATTTGCAAATACAGCCTCTTTGCCAAAAACTTGGGCAGTCTTATTAACAAGATACTTAGAGGTGTTACCTACAAAGTTTGATATTGCATCTGTAATAGTAGTGAAAGGTTTTGTTACAAGTCTTGCAAAGTTACCTGCTGCACCAAGAACTGACTGAGCCGCTGCGCCTATACCGGGGATAGCTCCCACGGCATTCAAGGCTGTACCAAATGTACCTAGCATAGCATTACCAATTCCCGGCAGTAGGAACATCATGGCAATCTGTCCAACGATGCCAATCTTGCCCATAAACTTACCAAATTTTTTAAAACCTTTCTTGATAGCTTTGCCTATCTTTTTGAAAGTTTTCTTTACGCCTTTCCAGACTTTACTAAAAAATCCCATTGTTCACCTCTATGACTCGTTTAATATACTGTCGATCAATGTGAAGATCTTACCTCTCTGTGCTGCTAAATCACCTTCAGTTAAGAAAATGTCATTACCTAATGCAGAGTTAAGTAGATTCAATGCCCTGTCTTTACCAGCTTGTGAAGCTTGAAAATCATACGTAGCTTGATCCCTAAGCTCCTGCCATAGCTGTGCATTAGCTTGTGTGGTTAGATTAAATGCGTACTGAGCGTTCTGCTGATTAGCTGCATTCTGTGCTGCTGTGTCTATAGTGTTTGATTTCCTTCTCCACTCAATGTTAGACTGTTCTACAGCCTGTGCGTTTGAAGCGTTCCACTGATCAGTTCTAAATTCTAGTTCTTGATCAAACATATTAATTCTTGCAGTCAGGTCTGCATTTATCTGATCTGCCTTCAACTGGTTACCTGCGTTTATGGCCTCAACTCTGTTAGTTTCTGAAGCGTTGAACTGTGCCATAGCATTAGTCTGACTGACATTAAACTGTTCCATGTTGGCAGCAAGGTTAGCTTGAAACTGATTGACCTGATTCTCTGATGCAGCATTAAACTGTTTCGCGGCATTAGTAGCAGCTTGATCTGATAAGAGACGTTGCTGCTTTAATTGCTGATCTAAGACCGTCGCTTGTTGCCTATTGTTAAGATTTGCCATGTCCATCTGCAAAAAGTTTTGAGCATTGGCAATAGATACTTTTGTACGCGCATCTGCATTAGCCATGTCCATAGCTGCCATAGCTGTTGCATTCTGCATAGCTGCTTGTTGCCTAGCGTTAAAGTCTGCCATAGTCATTGACTGCATGAACTTACTATTGGCTAGTTCTACCTGTTGTGCAGCATTAAACTTTGTAAGGTCTACGTTAGCGACCATCGCAGCGTTTTGAACAGCACGTTGTTGATCTACGTTTAATTGTGCAATACCCATCTCTTGTGCCAACTTAGCTTGAAGCAGGTTTGTCTGCATTCTAGTATTTAAGTTAGCTAGTTCTGTCTGCTGGGCCGCATTAAGATTATCTCTATCAGCTTGGTTAAGAGCCGAAAGGTTTGCCAGTCTCATCTGCTGATCATTGTTTAAATTAGCAAGCTCCATCTGCTGCTTGAACGCTGCATTCTTAGATAAGAAGTCAGCAGCAACTTGCATCTCCGCAAGCCTTTGCCTATTTGTGGCATCTTGATTAGCACCCTCAGTAGCAGCCTCAATCTGTAGATTAGCAAGCTCCATTTGCTGATCGTTGCCTAGATTCTGAGCGTTAGTGGCTTGTTGCATCTGAGCATTCATGACAGCAGCCTGTTGCTGATTTTGCAAGTTCTGCATACGTGTCTGTTGCTGCTGCTGCGCTGTAGTCAATACTGCTTGCTGGCTGAACTGACTTTGAAGAGTCGCCATAGCCTGTGCATTTGCAGCAGTCTGTGATGCTGCTGTTTGACGGTTAGCTAAATTAGCCATACGTCTCTGCATGTCTTGAGTAGACTGTGCAAGATTAGCCTGCTGCTGATTACTAAGGTTCTGTGCAGCACGTTGCTGGAGGGCCTGTGCGTTGCTCTGAGCTATGGGTATAGCACTCTGTATGATTGCATTAAACAAAGCGTCACGGCCTACAGTGGACGCTGAGAGGCCCCTAGCAGCCAGTTGTTGCTCAATAGCTGCTACGGCTGGTCTAGCCCAAGCAGGAGTCTTACCATCATCTATACCTGCTAATAATGTTTCCATCTGAGAGGACACAAGAGCTTCCGTAGGTAGTGCTGCTACGGCTGCTCGTACCTCTACAGGCTGATCATCAATCTGTGCCTCTACTGTTGCAGGATCTTCTACAATGGCTGCTGTAATTTCAGGAGGAAGATCGCCTACCTCTGCAACCATAGATGCTGCGCCACCTCTAGCAGCTTCACCTTTTACTGCGCGTCTTTGTGCGGCTTCATAGCCAAGCTTTTCTGTAATGACAGCTTCTACGCCATCGGGAGCAGGTTCACCTGTTATAGCTTCTCTTGTATTCCTCTCTGCTTCACGAGTAGGAGCCACATCAGTTTTTTCACCTGTTACCTTGTCTACATAAGCACCATCAGATATTTCAAAGTTATCTTGTTGTTTAGCTAATGATAGTTTTTCTTGTGCTTCATCTCTTTCTGCTGCTGTAGCTCTTTCAGTAAGAGTTGCTTCTGATGCTACTGCTTCACGGCTTACAGTGCCTTGTGCGGCCTTAGTAGGATCTAGAGTCCCTACTTTTTCAGCCTCATAAGTAGCTGCATCAAATTTATCAGGAGTTGTACCTTGTGCTGTTTCATCTACTGTTTCAGCATCAAAAGTTTGAGCTACGACACTATCAGGCTTGTCAGTGGCCTCTCTTTCTCCAATTTGCTGTATATCTTCTTCTGCTGTTTGAATTGTACTATCTGTTTCTGCAACTTCAGGCATTGGAGCTAAAGAAGTATCACCATATGCAATATCTTCTACGCGCTGTGCTGTTCTTTCAATTCGTTCTTGTCTTGAAGTATCACCCGGATCAGGCTGACCGAACTGTGGAACTTCAGAAGAAGGTTCGCCATACTGAGCTTCCCAAGCTGCTAGCTCTTGATTATATCTGTCCATTGCCGCCTTATAAGCATTCTGCTGACGGACGCTTCCGCCATACTCGCTTCTCTTAGGCTTAATTGGCTTAGGTGGAATCTCAGGCTCATTTGCTGAAGATTCCATTGTTTGTTGAGGAGCTTGGCCTACAGTCTGCTGAGTCTGATTAGTTTGTTGAGGTTGATTAGTTTGTTGAGTAGTTTGAGTCCGATTAGCCTGATCAGCCTGCTGCTTTATGTAGTTATCAATATCATCTTGAGTAGACCCACCACCAATAGTAGCCCCACCACCATTTAATTTTGGCTGACCACGACCACCCATCCTAAAATTTGTTCGAGCACTATTAGCTCTCTTCTGTTTCAAAGCTTTTAGAACTTTTCTGCTATTTCTATTAGATCTTTTTTTACTCATGTCTTATCCTAAAATTGAAACAACAACAGTTGCTGCTGTAGTGACTACAACAGTTACTACTAGCCAAGCAAGCCTTTCCCAACGTGCAGCATGGTTATCCGTAGCCTTACGAAGCTCTCGTAGCTCTACAGTGCATTCGGCCCAGCGTTCTCCACACTCCTTCTCATGCTCTGCTATGCGCTCTAGAGCTTCTAAAGCTATGTCCATCTCTGTTCTAGTAGCCATGCCTAGCTTCACTCAGCCTACCAAGGAACGCCAGTAGACGTTGTAGGTGTTTTCTGCTCTGCAATATTGGCAGCTAATGCTGCTTCAGTATCGTCCTTATCTACCTCTGCCTGAACCCAGCCTAGTACTGTAGACTCAGTAAGATCTGCATAAGGTATAAAATCTGATGCTGAAGGATCAGGTGTAAAACCTACAGTGCCATAAGAAGAGGCAGAATAATCTCCATCTACCTCTGAAACCCTCCAATGAGCACAAGTCACACCA
>TARA_R100000388_G_scaffold11879_1_pt1 | contig 12233 bp, 7 predicted proteins | sample TARA_R100000388 | Tara Oceans TARA_R100000388 (sample SAMEA2620360) | marine metagenome | biome: marine biome (ENVO:00000447); feature: surface water layer (ENVO:00002042); material: "saline water (ENVO:00002010), including plankton (ENVO:xxxxxxxx)" | depth 5 m | reverse complement strand
ATCTGCTCTGATCGTGTATCGTACTGCCGCTTCCAGTGCCGGTTCGTGGTAGCCGAATTCGATGGACTGACCATCAACCTCAAACGACTCAGGCATACCCTCAAGCCTTCGTGCGTATGACGCTTCACTGTCAGCCATCCTGCGGCTGAACATAAAGTCATCGTCATACTTCATGCCCTCTGGTACGGCATCTGGGTTGAAGTCTGCAAATGCGCCTTTTATGTCTGACGGGTCAAAAATAGCAACGGCTGTGTATGGTTGAAATGCCACCTCAATATCTCTGTACCCAGCAAAGCCTGCGTCCTTGATATACGGAGCAACAACCTCCAGCTCTATAAAATCTATTCCTAATTCGTCGTCTATTTTAAATTGCCTAAACGCTCGCGGTGCATCTTCTTGGTGAAACAACTCAACAATAGCGCGAACAATGCTTTCTTTTGATAGCACAACGTCTGGATTGACGTTTTGCATCATCCGCTCGTACCTTCTAGCCATGCGGGACGGTGCGTCATCATCGTAAGGGTCTATGGGGTTTGAGCGCGGAGCTAAAGCAGAGACAGCCTCAAAACTTGGATCGATAAATAATTCTGGAATAAGAGTTCTGCCAGCATCCAAAGAAAGGTTTGAGATTATGTGAGGAAGCTCTGGGGCCATTTTTTTATCTAGACCAAGAGCCTTTTCTGCCTCTCTATTTACACGAAACTCCTCGCCCCTTATTTGATACTCCATCGCCAGCATTTGAGCGTCATAGTTTTTTATTCTCGACATGGGACGGCTTTTTAAAAAAGCATCCAGCTCTTTTGAAAAATACCTTGTCAGGTCTGCCAACAACTCGGGCCTGCTGTCTAGCTTGCTGTTCATAATGGCGTCTATCGTGTCGATAGGCGTGTATCTTTGAGAAACTGCAACCTCGTTGTTTTTATAAGTCCTTGCGGCTTCTCGCACATCGAAAAGAGATTTTTTAAGTTGGAGGCGTCCTTCAACCATTCTCTGCTCCGGTGGCGTGTTATCCGGCAAAAAGTTACGCAAGAATAGTGGGTAAACAGTGGGGCGCTTGTCTTCTATTAAAGCATCTTGCAACGCCCCCGCACCTACGGGGGCAGACTCGAATGGCTTTCCTTGCGGGTCAATTCCAGTGAATTGAGTTGCAAATCTAGGGTTCTTTGTTGTGTGAGCGGCAACAACGCCCATGCCGGTTCGACCACCAAACTTCTTTATGTCGCCGACTTTAGCGCCGTGATACATAATCGTATCGACATCAAAGTCTTGCTGTACCGCCCTTTCTATTCTTCTACTGAACATGACATCATCAAGTCCAGCAATTTTTCTAAGCCTTTCTGTTTCGCTGTCTTTTGAGTCTGTTTGCTTGGCGGCTTCCTCTGCCTGATCTATATCAACAAGACCATCAGCGCCTGCCATAGCTTTGGCGGCAGATGCGGTTGCTTCTGGGCTGTCATCCTCATCGATTTCTGCGACAGTCGGGACCACATCTGCAAATGGGTCTGGCCTGTCTAGGAACTGCTTGGTTTTTCGCTCAAGGCGATACAGTGTGCGTATCTTGCCGCGCTCTCTCGCGCCTATTTCGCCAGACTCAAGTGCAGTCAAAAACTCTGTAAAAGATGCCGCGTCTGCCTCTTGTGTCAGGCCAACCATCTCTTTAAAGAATCCTGTGATCTTCTTCACGACTGACTGCGGCTTGCCTGTCATCTTGGTTGGCTTGTTTGAAATAACCACCTTGCCCATAATGGAGTCGGAAACCATCTCTGCTACGGCTTCTTCAATTATCTTTACCGGATTATCGAAGTCGGCATACTGGCTCATGGCCCAGTCGCGATATGTCTTTTCAGTGCCAGCCTTCTTGTACCTTCTGGTCAGACGCTCAAGCAGGTTTAGCTCGCTTTCTGTTATAACGTCTAGCTCTCTTAAAGCGTGAACAATCTCGTGGTTAAGAACTTCTGCAACAATCCTGTCGAAGTCCTTGGGATCTGTGCTTTCTGCCATGATGCGGTCAACAGAAAGCTGTATGACCCTCTGCCCGCTGGTCTTATATAAACCTGACGCTGTTCTGCTTACAACGCCGCCCAGCACTACATTGCCATCTGCGTCTCTCTCTACGTCCCGAACAAGATCGGTTGCAACCCCGTCTATGTCTGTCAGGTTGAGTTTGGCAAGCCGTTGTTTTATTACGGCCTCTACTTCTTTTCTTGTAACGGGATTTACGCCAGCGGCAACACTGGGAGACGGCAATTCCAAAACCTGCTTTTGTGCTTGCTGTCTAGCCGTGCGTATTATCTTGTTGTATGCCTGAGTGGTGGTCGAGCCAAACTGCGCGTCAAACTCCTCCTTTGATATGTCTTTCCCTGTAGTTTGTCTGTGGTCAATCGCCGCCTTCAAACGCTTTCTGTTGTAAGGCTTAATTTCAAACAGTGGGATCTTGGTGGGAGTGTTAAATCTAGGAAGGGATCTAAGGCGGTGATAAAAGAATTGTAATTCCGCAGGACTGAGGTCCATGATGGTTTGATCTCTGCGGAGTTTTGCGCCTGTAAATAGCTTTGCAAGCTGGCGCACTTCTGGGGAATTTACATCTGCGTCTATGTTTTTTGCGGTGAGCAACTGGGCAAACTTGTCCCTGCCGACCTCAAAATCACCAAAGATATCCTGCGCGGGAAGCAAGGACTGGCCTTTGGTAGCATTTACATAGTCTGCATATTGCTGGGCATCAGCGGGGCTTGCAAACTTAATTCTAGATGGCGGCTTGCGCCCTTGCGCTCTTATGGCTTCTTTTTCTTGCGCCGTCAGTTTTCTGTTCTTGATAACTGCAATCTGCTGTCCGCCTTGCTCGACAGCAACTGCTGGTGACCCGTCAAGATCAATTGGCCTTAGCGACTCAGTTTGATTTACGCCAGAAACAAACTCAGTGAGTCTGCTTACGTCTTTGCCAATGACCGAACGGATTTCACTTATTGTAAATCTGCTTGTCTCAGGTAAACCCTTTTCTATTCTTTTAGCATTTATCTTCTGGGCAACAGTGCGCTCTTTGTTTGGTATATTTTGGTCAATAGCCTCTTGTGCGGTTAGATCCTCTTTGTATCCGCGCTCAAGAGTCGTGCCACCAGCATAGTTTGCCGCCGCCGCAGTGTAGCTTGATGCTTCTGGGCCAAGAACCCTCCTGCCCATCTCTTGCAAAGTTTTTGTCTGCTCTGCATCGTATGTCTCTGGGGACTCATCCAGTATTAGTCTGTTGTTTTGGTATATCCGCTCTTGTATTGCTTCGTTGTTGAGGGCGCTGGCAAGAGCGGTCAACTGCACTCTATTGTTTGATGCCCTGTTTACACCGGTTTCAGAAACAACAACGTCATCAACAACGGGGGCGGACGTACCATACAGCCTGCCCTGACTATCTATGATTGCTATCTGAGCCGGAGCATCTTCGGTTGCCTGAGAAACCTCTGTGATCCGAAAGGTATCGTCAACGGGGAAATCGTCCCCCATCAACTCACGTATTTGTTTTGCTGTCTGCCGATACTGGAGCGCAACAGCTTCTGGACCCCCGGCGAGCGCCGCTTGACTTGCTACTTCTAACGCATCAGGAGCAAGTGGCTGGTCGTCTACCGCTGACGATGGGATGTCGTCACGCGCTTCCTCGCCAGCATCTAGCTCAATCCGTGAATCTAAACGTGTTTCTTCTATTTCATCTCGAAGTCGCTGTTCTTCTTCTATAGCGTAGTCGCGTATGTTTTGCGTTCTTCTCGCACCGGGAACGAACCCCAGTATTGTTTCCATTAATGCGCCAGCAAAAGCACCGCCCATAGCATCATCAAGCATGGAATCGCCTATGGCGGCGTTAGGGTCTATGTGCTTGCGAATGTTTAAATCATTTAGCAGGCCAGCAGTAACTTCTTGTATTGCCTCTGTACCGCCAGAAACCCCGATAGAAGCAAGCCTTGAGTTTTGTATTCTTTTTGTTAAAGAATCTAACGCAACGGGGTCTTTTAATATAGATTTTTTAATTGGCCTAAACAGCCGCATAATTGGTAGTGCTTCGGTAGCACCTATTGCGCCAGCTTTATATTTGCCCGTTGCGTAATCAGTAGGTGCAATGCCTTGATCTCTGGCTTTTGCGCCTTCTGTAATGTAACCAGCGACATTATTGCCGATACCAAGAGCGCCTGCTCCGACAAGGCCAATAGCACCTGCTACCGGCAGACTAACAGGCGCAAGCCCAGCGGCTAATGCAGGCGCGGCAAATGCCAAAAGACTGCCGGAGGCACTAGCTAAAAGGTCAAGAGTGCCGTCATCGTACTCTTCGTCGTACCCAAAAAACTCTCTTATGCCTTCCTGTGCAGACCTGTGCCTTTCAGCTATCTCGTCATCTACATCAAAGTCTTCGCCACTAAAAAGCCCTTCTACACCTCCGGGTGCTTGATACAGGGTTTGTGCCGCAGACCCTAATGCACGTTGACCAAATTCTGTAAGGCCATCAAAAAACCCGCTTGGCCCTTCTTCTTGTACAGGTAATGCTTGTTGCGGCCCCGAAAATAAACTTCGGTAATACTCTCTTTGAGCGAATTGCAGTATATCGCTTTCAACCGCACCATCAGGATGCTCTATGTTTAAAACGCTTCCGTCTGGTGTTTCAACTTTTGTAACGGGCATATTATTCTGGAAGTACCCTAAATCTAGGATCTACTTGCCCGCTAACCAAACTATTATAATCTGCCATAAGCCCAGCAACGGCATCTCTCAGGCCTTGCTGTTGCCGCTCACTCATACTTACGCTGTCACTAAAATCAAGCAAATTATTAATCATTTGCGGTATTGATCTCACTTGAGCGGATTGAAGAGAAAGTCTGGCATTTTTTGCATCTTCTATAAGTTTTCTAATTTGCAGGCCATAGCCTCTCAACTTGTCGAGCCTGCCTTCTTTACGGGTAATATCTGTTATTGTTGCCTTTTGCTCTGCCATTTTCTCAGCCATACCTATATCGCCAAGTCTCTTGCCAAGCCTATCGACAGCGCCCGTTGCGTCTCTAAGACCTTGTGAAAGATTGCCCCCCGCAATACCGGCACCAATGCTTCCCAAGATGGTGGCAATGCCCAGTCCTCTGGCATCATCTCTTATGCCAGAAAAATCAACTTTTGGTGTTTCTACAAAATCAGCGTCATCTTTAATGCCTATAATTTCGTCAAACATACTCTTGTAGTCGGACGGTAAGCTCGCTAATCCGCCGCTGTTATCTCGTCGTTCTTTATTTCCCCGACTTTGATTGCCCTGACCGCCCTGACCTTCTTCAATAGCATCTCGGACAACCCTATCTGGGTCATTTTCTTCAATAAATTGCTCTATTAAGTCTGGTTCTGGGCCGCCAACCGCAACACTGCCTTTGCTGTCAGAAGCAACAACAGGGACACTTGAATCGACATCTTGTCTATTTCTTCCAGTAAAAGAGGTATCACGTCCATAAAGATATCTCAAAACATTACCAAGCCCACTGTTAGTTGCAGATTTGTCTGCACCAGCTAAACTTGCCGATCCTGTCCCCTGCACTGAAACGTCTGTATCGCCCTGAGTTTGAGGGCTACTAACGTCAAAAAAATCTTGAAGTTTTCCAAAGCCAAACGGATCTTCACTTCGCTCATTTACATAATCTGAAACATTTTGTTTGGCTGAAACGTACTGCGGACTTCCAAAAGAAACCGCTTCAAGAGGGCCAACGGCATCTGAATCGCCTTCAATCAATGATGATAGAGCTTGTGTTCCGCTTAGTATGCCGCTTCTAGCCACGTCAGAAGATTGCAAAGAAATTGGTCCAAATATCTTTTCGGCAAGCTCTTTTCCTCCAAATCGATTAGCAAGGTTTCTTGCTCCAGTCGAAACTAACTCTCCAGCACCAGAAACCATGCGCCCTAAAGGTGGCATTGGGCTTTCCGCTCTAGTTGCACCTGCCACAATCTCGTCAAATGTCATTGGCGTTAATTCGCTGGAGTCTGGATCTGTTGCCTCGCGAGACTGCTCCAACATTTGCGCGTCAAAATAACCTAAAGTCTGTTGCTCTAGCGGCGTTGTTACTCCAGTTCTTTTACTGTAATTTTGAAGCAAGTTTCTGACTTGATCCGCAGACATTTCCCCACGATTAATTTTTTCTAAAACCCTATCTAGTCGTTGCTGTCTGGTCATGGTTGGACCCGGCAACTCAATCGTCTCACCTGTTTCAAGTTCCGAAAAAATTGCCTCTGGGCGAACCTGCAAAAGCGGGTATGTAGGTGGATTTAGTCTTTTTGCCGCTGATGGACTTGCTGTAAACAAACCGTTAGAAGCCTTCACAACCCCACCATCCGACATCATTTGCATTGGAGGCTGTGGCGCTTGAGCCATTTGCGGAGGCATCATGGGTGCTTGCGGCGGCATAGCGGGCGTTTGAGAGGGCATTGCAGGCATTTGAGGCGGCATCATGGGCATCTGTGGTGGCCTTTGGCTTTGTATGCCACCGTACATAATCTGCTCTGCTACTGTTTGATCTGAGGCTTTTCTGCCAGCAACCTCTTTCCGCATCCTATCTCTGTTTTGCTTTTCAGCAACAATAAGAAACTGGGGATATCTAGGATCACCTTCCTTCGCTTTTTTTAAAAGCTGTTGATCTGACATCATTTGCAGATCGTTTTTTGCATCTATAACATTAAGCATTAGACACTACCCCATCCTGTTAAATGCATTGTATAGGCCCACTCCAGCAATACCTGCACCCAAAAGATTTTGCGTAAGAGACGGTGTAACACCATACGATGCTGATACTTGTCCGGGCTGTATTGGTACGCCCTGTAGCATAGAGCTGTAAAACGCCAGATTTTCTCTTGGGTATGCTTGCTGACGTAAAAAGTCTGCATATCCCATATCCAAACCACGCTGTAACAACTCTCTTTCAATCTGCCCTGCTGTCTGCATGGCCCGCAAGCGATCCATTTCCATTTGCTGGCGTTGACTTACAAAGTCACCCAGCATTCCAGCACCCGCCAAGCGTTGTTGATCGCCTGCCAATAACTGACCGTATGCGGCTTGACCCAAACGGGCGGCGGCATCTGCATACGACCTGTCTTGAGCAAGACCCTGCTGTGCCTGTCCAAACGCTTGTTGCATACCTGCACCGTAAATGTCGCCAAGCTGACGTTCTAAATTGCGCTGGCGCTCTGCCTGCATGATACCTTCGCGGTATCCACCCAAACTGCCCTGACCAGCGGCTTGAAGACCAAAGTCGCGACCCATAATGTCAGATTGTCGTCGGGCTTCTCGCATCTGATTCTGTAAAACAAGATCAGTATACGGATTCATGTAGCTACCAATGGCATAAGGATCTGCCATTGACGGCATTTCTTGCGCTCGACGAGTCACCTCTAACATGGTGCCTGCATACGGGCTTCCCATGCCCACAGTGCCAGCAATGTTGCCAGCTACATCAAGCTCTGGCGGTGTTCCAGACACCCCAAGCTCAGTAAATCGAGACATAGCTTCTTGTTCTGCTGGCGTAAAATACTCTAGCCTCCTGCCCGGAAACGGAGAGTAAGGCACAGCACTCTCAAAGCCCGTCCTTGCCAGCAAATCCTCGTAAAAAGGCTTTGCGTACTCAGGTAAGTTGGTCTGAGTTACTGTTGACTCGGTTGGACCACTACTTCCGCCGCCACCACACATTTAAAGCTCCTTACGAACACAATAACCGCAACGTCCGTATCCTGTTTCGTCAAATATCTGTTCTAAAGTTTTTCCGGGTATGCCAGAGGTAATTGTATATCTAACCTCTACAGCACCTTTTGATTTTGCCCACTCTTCAAACGCGATTATTATTGCCTTTGTCGCATCCCTAGTGTGTTTTCTCATACTGGGATCAAGAGCAAAACCATGCTCCAGTGCATCTAACCCTTCAAAAAAACCACTTTCAAAAACACCCCCCAAAAATGCGCCGCGAGCAACACCTTCGCTATCTTCAACAATCAATCCAAGCCGATCTTTGTCTTCAATAGTGTTGAAAATTGTTAAGGGTAATTTTTTTTCACTTAGCGTTCTGTTTGCGTAATGTGTTTTTGATAAATACATTGTGAGCAAGCGAGCCACCAATACTGCATCAGGATGCTCCATAAGCCGTATTTTAAAACTGCTCACACTATTTCCTTTTCGTAAAACGCTGATGATTTTTCAAAGCCATCTTCTTGCAAATGCTTCCAAAAACCAAACCTTGCAACGCCCTCAATACCATGACAGCCCATGTCGCGAGCATATTGAGTAATTTGCTGAAGCAATAGTCCATACCACAAGTCAAAATCTTTGCCGCCAAGAAAGTGCATGGCAAGCATAGTTTTTGCAGGGTAATAAGCTATTTCTGTAGTCAGACAACCCCAGACTTTTTCGTCATCAAAAGCCACCCATAGCTGGGTATTTCCGCTAACAACTGCGGCGCAAAGATGCTCAGTAGTCCATCTGCCTTTAGTTAATTTTACAGCAGGCTCTAAATAGTCCCGAACATCATTCCATGCTGAAGCTGTATGCTCCAGCGGAACAAGGCTAATTTTCATTAGAACAGAGGCGTGTCCTTTCTAGTTTCCGGCGGCTGTTTTCTTGTGCCATGTCGCTCAAGCCTTTTCTCTTCTACTGCTTCGGCTATTCTTCTTGCTCCAGCCTCGGTGCTCCCATCCCCTATATCAGCAACCCCATCAGCCGGAATAACATACTCACCAGAAGACAGCGCAACAGGCTGGTTGTCATTAATCATGCCGTATATTTCATCGTCCATTCCGCCACCGCCGCCTCTAATTAAGCCTTCTGTTTGCGCGTTAGGCACAACAGCTCTAAGTATTTTGGTTCTAAACTCTCGGAATGCTAAATCACCATACCTTCTTCTGAACTTATCATTAATGGCTTGCTGTTGATCTTGCGATACTTTGCCAAGCACAGATTGAGTAAGCTCCATAATATCGGCTTGGCTAGGTTGTATACTGCCCACGGCTTCTGTTGGCAAACTAGCAAGACCACCACCAGCAATCATGCCATTTCTCATGTCTCCCTGAGATCCAATAGCTGATGCTCTAATTGGCACATCCGGTGGTGGCCCTACGCTTGGCATTGGTGGTCCGACCTCCGGCATCGGCATACCGCCAACTTTCATTTTTCTTTTTTTACCAAAGTCTTTGTTAATAATCCCTCGCTTTTTGCCTTCATGTATTGCGCTGTTTATTATGTCATCAATACCTTGTGGTTTATTGTTTGCAGGCATCCCGCCTGTTGACATCATAGTTCCACGGAATGTGCCTAAATTTTGCAAAGCAATTAAAGATTCTTCTGGCAGATTTGGAAATCTTTCTTTTAAAGATTCCATGCTAACGTCTGTTAAATCGTCACCCAAAGAAGAAGCGGCTTGAGCGGTGGCTTGATATCCAGCATTTCCTTGGCCTTGTTGTACGGCTCCAGCCGCGTTAATTGCATCTGCCGCCGCCGCTATTTGAGGCTGAGTCATGCCTGTTAAATTGCCGCCCTTTCCGCCCAAATAATTAAAATTGTATTGATTGTTTGCTATCAGTTTTGCAATATCTGGGTCTACACCAGCATCAATAAGGTCTTGCTCTCTGTCTGTAACAGTAGAGTCACTTGGAGGTGGAGCAGGGCGTGGCGCAATAGCTGGCGGTCTATAAAACTCTTCTAATACGTTTTGTTGTTGTGGTGACAATATAGATCCCTCTGACGCTATACCCATAACAACATCTTCATTTAAAGGACCGGGGTCAAGCGTTCGCATAGAGCGTAGATATTCGTTTGTACCAGCGCCAAACTGGGGCGACTGCATTAGGGGGTCAAAATAACGACCAAACGACATAACGCCCTGACGAGTTGGCCTATATGACCTGTCAGGAACAACTGGAGCTTTTGTGGGGTTGCCGTCTTCATCTCTCTCTAGGTCTTGAAAATACGAAAACTCTGGCTCAAATCCAGTTCGATAGTCTCTTGGGGGTGCTACTGCACCAAACTTTCTTCCGGGTGCTAGTCTCTCTTGAACTGTAAATGGATCTACTCCTTGATATCCGGGGTTTCCCCGACCGGTCATAAACGGATTGTAAAAGTTTCCGGCTGGGCCGGTTGGTCCGCCAGAGTTCATACCGTACAGTTTTCTGATAGCTTCTTGAGCGTTTATTGGCATACCCCTAGCACGATCTTCTTCTAACATCTGAGCTATTGAGTCTTGTGCGCTCATTGCGCCAGTCATTCTTGGTCTATCACCAAACAGCCCAAGTGAAGCCATTTGTCCAGTGCCCATGCCAGACGCAGGTGGAGGGGGTGTCAGACTTGGTGCTGTAACACCTCTTTCTGGTGATATGCCACGAGGAGCGCCTGCCGCAATAGCCCCTTGCTCGATCAAGGCCCGTGAGCGAGCCTGATCTGCTTCTGCTTCTGCCAACAACGCATCGTTTTGTCGCCTTGCTCGCTCTAGCATTTTGTCTTCTTCAATTGCCCCCTGACCAATAGCGGCGGCTGTTGCACTGCCAGTAAAGCCCAGCTTATCCCCTATAGTGTCTACAAACTCTGGCTGTTCTTTTAAAACATCTGGGACTGCCGCTCTAATATCACTCAATGCCTGCGACTCTCCGAGAAAGCCGGGAGGGGTAAAGCCTAATCCAGTTGACTCGGCTAGTTGCGCCGTTGGTGTAGCTCCAGCCAAGACAGACGGGCTTGTAGCCGTGACCTCTGAGCCAATTTCCAGTCCAGTTTCCAAAACAGCATCATCTGCCGCACCTATTGCTTTTTCGAGAGGAGCAAGATCGACGCTCCCTGCCTCTCCAAGCCTTAAAGCGTCCCCAGCCTGACCAGCAAAACCAGCGGTTAAGCCAGAAATCAAACCACGCTTGACATCACCTGTAACAGCCGCCGTGCCAACGCCTGTTAAAACCCCTGACATCAAAGGAGATAGATTTAGCAGGCTACCCAGACCACCAAACAGTAACGGTACAAATGCCTCTGGCTGGCCTGTTACGGGGTTTGTGGTTAGCTTCCCTGTGGGGGACAAAGATGCAAGACCAGCAACTTCTACTGGGTTCATGTGAACAAGCATAGAGTCGCCATAACGACCATGCTTTGCCATTTCGTCCATCATTGGTTTTGCTGGGTATTTGTTCATTAGCTTGTCTCTACACCAAACATATTGAAGCTAAGGCCAGTGCCACTTGCGTACACTTTGACCACATCACTTTGATTCAGCGTCAGTCCTAACACAGCAGAAAATGTATCCGTTGCTGAGACTGACTTATCATAATAAATAAACTGCTTATTGTCTGCTCCAGCACCCGCAACATGGACACTTAACCTAAATGTCAGTGCGCCAGAAGTGCGGTTGCATACGTTAATAGAGCTAACGGTTGTCTGATTTAGGTTAGGCACCGTGTACAACGTGGTGGTTGTTGTGGCAGATGGGTCAAGTTGACCAAGAACCTTGATGACATCAGCCATTGCTTGCGCCCATTAACAAAAACTGAAATCGGCGCAAAGCCAATGACGAGTCTTTGTTTGTCTTGTTTGTATTGCCTTCTACAGTTGCCGATATGTCCTGTAGCGACTGCTCTATTGATCGACGAGCAACCTGCTCATTTTCTCGCTCATATTCTGGACTGGCTACCGGCAGTGTTGTGTATTTAGGCATTAGCGGCGTCCATCCGTTCTAACATCAAATCGCAGATCACCCAGCGTCCAGCCATAATCCGTCCCGTTGCTGGATATTTTAATAATCATCTCCCGAGTTCTGGCTCTAAGGTGAAACTGGCCTGTAGTGCTGGCTATTGTCGCTGTATCTAACAGCGTTTCACTGCTCAATGGGAAATCCCTGCCCTTAACTTCAAGAGACAAATCAACAGCCGCAGAGTTACCCCTAAAGGTAAAATCAGGTATCACTCTTCTTACTGCCGCAAACTGCTCACCATCGCCCAGCCCAATACCACCAGATGCGACAAACGCATTCAGCGGCTCGCCGTCAGCAGTATGACCAAACTCATGTATATAAAGATAATTGTCACTGGTCAGGCTGTTTGACGCGGCAATCGGGAACTCTTTGGTTGGCGCATGAATAAACGCCCCACGATCCAGTGTGCCTATAGACCAGTTATCTTCTAAATAGTTATATGTAACGTAGTTTGTAATATCGGCGCTTGGTGTTCCCACCGGGTAGTACCAAGTTACTTCTGAGTCGTCAGGATTAGTAGTGGCA
>TARA_R100000388_G_scaffold29354_1_pt1 | contig 12511 bp, 13 predicted proteins | sample TARA_R100000388 | Tara Oceans TARA_R100000388 (sample SAMEA2620360) | marine metagenome | biome: marine biome (ENVO:00000447); feature: surface water layer (ENVO:00002042); material: "saline water (ENVO:00002010), including plankton (ENVO:xxxxxxxx)" | depth 5 m | reverse complement strand
ACAAGACTTCCATTGTCGATAACATCACCGCTGGAGGGAGCTTGAAGGAATGCCGATGTCCTGCCAACCACCAATGTGCCGCCAGTATTTGCGGTGCTGACGTTTCTGGCTGGAAAGGGTAGCCCTGTGATTTGTATATTTCCAGACGGGCTACCGATGCTATCCGTCCTTATCCTAAAACTGAGGAAAACAAATTTACCGATTTTACGATAGTAGCCCACTTGAATATCATGTACGAAAGTGCCATTTCCGTCTGATGTCGCATAAGCGGGTGTCCAAGTTCCTTCCTCATAAGTATCCAAATGGTCAGACGTTTCTGAACCAAAGAAAATGCCGTCAGAAATGTAGGCTTGTGCGAATCGCTGGGAACTACTGCCGAGGTCGTATGCGTTATCGGTTACTGGTCTTAATCCACCACCTGCGACTTCAACTCTGGAAGTTCCATTGCTCGCTAGGCGCACTGTTCCATTTGACGAGCTATCAAGCACCACATTCGAGTCATTAACCGTGATTCTTCCGACCATCGTTCCGCTTTTTCTGAACTGAACAGCACTGATATTCGCGTTGGTATTGAGATCAAGCGGGCAAGATGATGGCGAACTGACCGACAGTCGGTCATTGGTAACATCGTAGCCAAAGCCTGTGGTCGTATTATTTCGTCCTGGCGAGTTAGAACCTGTTTGGCCTATCCTCACAGGAGACATAAAGACGTTGCCAGTGAGGTTTGTGTCTCCCTGGTAAACGCCATACTTATTTCCCCCCGTCCAATCGCCAGCGTAATCGATATGTACGCCATATGCGTTCGTCGCGGTTGTATTCCCTAAAGAATCGTCGTCCATAACCACTCTGACGCCGTAGGCGTTATTCGCCGTTATGGCGGTGCCACTGTTGTCCATCTCCACTTCAGCGTAAACGCCATGGATGTTGGTGATGTTGGTGTCGTGATTCGCTCCTAGGATGGCTTTGTTAAAAGAGCCATACATAGCGGAGACAGTCGTGCCAGATGCCGCCGTGGAAGATGCAAGGAAGTTACCACCAAAAGCATTGCTAACGGTGCCAGCGGTAGGGTCAACCGTTGCTTGTCCATACACACCGAAAAGGTTGGTAATTGTGCCTGTAGTTTGCTCGGCCTCGCCCTCTGCATAGAGACCATAGACAAAGTCATTGTCTGCCGTCGTTTTTGCCTTCATGTGGGCTGCAAAGAGTCGATATTCGTTTGCGGTGTCGCCGCCTGTGCTTGATGAGTCTGCGGTGATTTGAAGGGCCATGTGCAAACGATCTGCGGTCAAGGTGGTGTTGTCGCTTGCGTTATGGTCGATCATTACTCCAGTAAATGTGCTATTCGCTGAAGTGTCCGTAGTGGTAAAAATCACACCATCATTTGATGTATTGGTGACGTTGAGGCCGTTTAAAAACGCCTTGCGTGCAGTGTTAACGATGTCGGTGCCATCCATGCGAAATTCACCGCTAACATCGACATTTGTAACACTCCAGGTGCCGACATTGCTGCCATCGGCTCTTGCAAGCTCATGTCCTCCCGCTGTAGCCCCATCTCCAACAACAACGGTGTCTTTTGTTGTATCAACGACGATTTCTCCGACTGCTGGAGTGCTAGCAGCGACTTGTGTGGAGTTGCCTCTTCTAAACTGTACTTGTGTTGCCATTGTTACGCGCTCGGTTGTTCTGGGAAGATAATATCAGCCAGGTTAGTGACTGTTGAATAGGTTTGAGGGATGTCTCGCAGTGCTTTCCGATACTCAGCCCATTCGGCTTTTTTCTCATCTGATAAAGGTGAGTCCGGCATCTGCGTCCAGTCGCTCGTCTCCAGGCGAAAGTCTCGTCTCGCTCTCGCGTGCGTCCAGATGTCCGTGATCTCCACAACCATGTCGTCGCTCATCGCTTGGTCTCCAGTCCGAACAGAAAGGCATCGATGTAATTTTGGAAGTCGTCGTTCATACCAGCTTCGAGCGTGTAGGTGACTGATCCAGACCCTGCGCCCGTGTCAACCAGTCCGATAGGGACATGGATGCCCTCTGGGTTTGGTCTGACGGAGAAGGTGGCAGAGGTGAATAGAATCGTTGACCCGCGCTTTATGCGGAACTGGCACAAGCATTGATCGTTGTGGCTGCGCGCCATGAACTTACCGCCAAGCTGCACCGTCGCACCTGTACTTGTGAAGGTAATCTGAGCGATAGCGTTGAAAATACGGAAGCTGCTATTGCCAGAGAATGTCTGTGTTCCGCTATTGAGGTCTTGTGCAACTTGCGTGACAGCGTTTGAGGCAATCTGGCTGGTGCCCACACCACCCGTTTTGATGATCAGGTTGTCGCCATCAGCGTCGAGCGTCAGCCCGTCCAACTTGATCTTGTTAGCCTCAATGGTGTTAACGGAAAGTTTCGCGCCCGTGATGGCACCTGCGACAATGTTGTCGGCTGAGATGAACTCGAAATCACCTATCGCACTGACTACTGCAGAGGTTGTAATGCTGGAGGCTTGAATCGCGCCGATGACAGCAGAGTCAGCGAACAATTCCGAAACATCTACCTTAGCAGCAGTCACTGCATCGGCTGCCAATTTCGCTGTCGAAACCGCTCCCGCTTGGATCTTAGCAGCGATGACCGCGTTGCTTGCAATAGCGTCAGCCTCGACTTGCCCAGCGGTCAAGTTTGCCGCTTGCACCTGCCCGAAAACCTGCGTGGCCAAGTCAACTTGGTCAGACAAATCAACAGCGGATATTGCTTTCGTCCACTCGTTGCCTGTGTATCGATATAGTTTGTCGTCCGTCGTTAGCACGACGACACGGCCTTGAAAATTGCCTGTTGTGGGCAGAGTGTTAACTACCTCAACGGGTCTAAGATCATTTGCAAACTGTGCCGACCCCAAGGTTCCAGAAAGGTCAGAGGTGTCGATTGCGGCAGTAAACTCAGGCACCGTTGAGTCGTAGCGAAAAAGCTTCTTGTTAGTCACGTTGAACACAAGAGAGGGCCCTGTGTACCCTACGGGAGAGGGCAAGGTAGTGACCGCTGAAATCGGCTCGACTCCTGACGCGAAGGACGCGGCAGTAATACTGCCAGGATCAACATTTGACGCAGTGAATACTTGAGTAGTCCACTGGCTACCCGTCCAAACGAAAATGGTGTTGTCAGTCGTGCGAATGACCAATTCACCGACGAAAGTGCCCCCTGCTGGCAAGGAACTGACTGGCGTGACTCCGAAAGCAGTGTCTGAGGACGTAGACAGCGCAGAAGTCACGTCGCTGCCTAAATCGTCTAATGTCACCTTCGATGTTGTGGCGAATGCAGTTGCCGACAGGTCAGAGCGGTTTCCGCTCCGATCAACAGAGCGCAACCAATAATACCGGGTCGTGTCGTTAGCTAAACCTGTGACCGTATGTTGATCCGCATTTGTTTCAACGATAAGGCTCGCGCTCGCGCTGTTATTAACCGTATTTTCGAGGATTTCTGTGTGGGCATAATCGCTGTCATCCGGGTTTGACCAGTTCAGCTTTATTTGCTGGATTCCTCCCGTAGCCGTGAAGTTTGCGGGAATCCCCGGAGCGGTCTGGTCGCCTTGAAGCTGAATCTCGCCAGAAATGAAGTCGCTGACCTTGTTGGTTCTGGTAACCGCTCGGACTTTGATCTGATACTTTTGAAGCTCCTGCATGCCCGTCAATATGGTCGTCGTGCCATAAACGTTAGAGCTTGAAAAGTCAGTAACCGTCCCGCTAACTGGGTCAGAGATCAAGCCGAAATCTAGTTCCAGCGTCACTGCACTCGCAATGCTGCCAAAGTTTTCTGTCGCAGTATGCGCGCTTGCGATAGAGCCATAATCGATCTCGAAGACGTTGGCATTTTTGAACTGTGTTTCGTAGAACGCGACGTAGGTCGCGGTGGCTGGTGCTGTCCATGACACCTTAATGGCTGGCAAAGTCGAGCCGTCATTGCCTAGAGTTGTTGTTTCAGTAAGCGTCAGGTTGGTTGGTGCGCCTTGGGCAGCAGTGTCATCAACGATCTTTGTGAAGTCAGGCGTTACATCCCCGCACGTCGCCTGGATAGTTGATATGTCGTTGTCTGGGTTTCTGTCTGACTCGACTCCAGTACCCGATCCAGCGCCATAGGATACCGCTCTGATCCAATAATATCTCTGATCTCCGGGGTTTATTGGGTCTGTAGCGTTGCTTGCATCGTGAATGAATTGCGTGGAATTGACCCGACCAATCACTTGGCTATTGCTGAAACTAGAAGTTGCACCAGCGAAAATAACGATATGGTTGAATCTTGATGTGTCTGCTGGGTTCGTCCAGTTCAACTCAATGTTTTTTAATCCAGCAGTCGCACTTAGGTTTTGTGGATCTGGTACGCCTCGGAATCCAGGCGTAATCACGCCAGTCGCGCTGACTGTAGAATATTCGGCTTCTGTAGGGTCAGCGTAACTACCGCTATCATCTTCAGACAGAGTGAGGTTTACAACACCATCTTGAGTGTCACTAAATGACCAACCAACGCACCTAAAAATCTTGTTGGAATAGCTAAGTTCTTCAATCGTTACTTGTACTCTATCACCAACGTCCACCCGCAAGCCGGTGAGGTTGCACGGGAACGAGATTGCGGTTTGCTGGTCGCTTAACTGGATCTGTTTGTTCGCAATCCGTTGGGCCATGAACGTATTGTTCGTCATCGGCAACTGTACGTCGCGAATTAAGACCTCGTTGTTGTCCCGCGAAAGGGCCGCTGTTAGCTGAACCTGTGGTGCCTCTACACTCTTGTGGTTTTGCGCTGGGTCAATAAACACGGGACGAATGGTGTTAAACCTTTCGCCTCGCTCCACGCTGGTCACAATGGATATTGGCCCAGCCAAGTCATCTTCTGTTAGAGTTTCTGTAGCAGCCTCAAAGATCCCAGCCCTGATAGTGTAAACGCCGTTGGAGTACGTCAGCGTTCCGTTCATTGACGACAAGAGCTTGTTGATATTAGCCCTATGGCTATCAGTGGCGAAGAGCACACCGTTACAAGTGAACCGCTTTTGTGTCGCGCTTGTAGGGATGGCGACCAAGACATCACACGCATTCGCGGCTGTCACCACCGCTGAATAATTAATCTTGCTATGCGCCACACCCAAACCGAACTCAGTGTTGGTTAAATAATCCGCAGCACATAACGCGGGGTTGTCGCTCCATGCTTGATAGCTGGCGTTAGTTGGGTCAGCGCCTGCACTAGTATCTAAGCGCGGGTCGTAAATGATTCGACCTTTTACAAGCGCCTTTATATCCCGTGGTGTTCGCGCATCCCAAACGCTCTGCGAGGAGGGCGTGAGGCTCCATTTAGTGACGACGTAGGCAATACCTTTGCCTTGATGAGCGGTCGTAACCGCAGAGAAAGTGCTATCTAACAGAGTGCTCGCAGCCTGCGTGCTGGTGCCGAGTTTTTTCTCTATGGTGGTAATGAAGGTACTTGGATCATCACTAGTCGGGCCATAAACTCCAGCAGTGACCTGACCGCTACCGTTTAGTTGTGCGCTGGTAATTTCTTCTAGGTCAAAGAAGACGGAGCCAATCTGCTCACACTCATGCCCCGCTAAACAGACTGCATGGTACAGATCATTGTTATCCGTGCCTGCAACACCCACAAAAGCTATCGGCCCCGATACCAGTGCCTCACCATAGATAACCTTCTGTGGCTCTATCGTTCCCCGAACTGTCTGTTGCCTCGTTTTGTCTGTATCAGACTGCGGCATTGACATGTCAGGAATAAGCGACTTGAAAGCTGCCGGGGATGCTAATACAGCCACACCAGCTATTATGCTGCCTACAGCACCAAATTTTGCGCCGGTAGCGATAACGCCCACAGTCTCGACCGCGCCAAGAATTACGGTGCCTACAAATTTTATCGCCGCTACAATATCAGGCATTTACACAGTCCATCCTGCGACTAGATAACGATCAGGTATCTGAGCAAATCCCTTGCTTGTTAAGCAGACCACTTTATCTCTCAGTTTGATCCCGCAAACCTGACCGACAATCGGAGCGTCAACGATACAAGGGTCGCCATCGTTCAATTCTTTGCTACAAGCACCCAAGATGGTTCCTATGAAATCAACAAGATCACCCTCTCTAGCCACTATTGCGTCGGCCTGCGCTTCTGTTTCATATTTGAAGCCGATCGAGTAATCCTTCCCTGTTAGCTTCTTAACAACAAACGCAATGAACTGGCAGCAGTCGGCATCGCCATAACTAAAATCGCGTTTTTCCCATTGGTTTAAGGCTTGATGGACACGCATTGTGCTCATCCCATGCGCCAAAGACATTATCTGCCACCCTCGTGAGTGGATGTGATTCGGATGTCATTGGTTGATCCTGCAACACCGTCACTCTCTGCAGACCCCCATCGAATCTTCGCGCCGTCAATGCCTGTAAGGAACTCGAAAAACAGGTCTCCGCTATGATCTTTCTGCTGTTGCGCGTGGGTGTATTTTAGGTTGCTTGACTTGTCAAAAATGGATAGCTCAGACTCTGCAATCAAACTGATCACGTCTCCACCATCAGCCCCCAGCGACACATTCATCTGATCAATGAACCCTTCCCAAACCACCGTAGGATCAGCAATCAGAGCGCCTGCATCGTTCAAAACTCCTAGAAACACCGTCACTGGTCTTTGATAATAGTCTTCATTGAGTGCTGCGCCTGCTATCGTTGAATCAAGACCACTGAGGGACAGGGTAATCGCATAAGGGCTGACATCTATGCCCTCTTCTATTTGGCTGATTTCCCCTAAATCACCCACGCCTTGATATGAATTACCACCAAACGTAAACGTCCCGATGCTGTTGTTTAGATAGATAGTCCCGCTTGGAAATTCAATCTTTACAAACGTAACTAAGACAACGTGCTGGGCCGATAACGCAGTGAGCACATTAGTAGGGAAACCGCGACTCATGCTAGAACATCCTCAACGGCTTCTATCGTGTAATTACTAATGATCCCTGGCTGAGTGCTCCAGCGAGCAGGGCCAGCGAGCATAAAAACTCCAGATACGGGCTCTGTGTAATCGACCACAGAATCGTCCGAAGGTGTTTTTCTAATCGGTGGAGCTATAGCGAGCGTAATGTTTCCAGAGCTATCGGAGTTTGCGTCCGATGTGACCATATGAAGTTCATTGTTAAAACTGATGTAGTCACCCGCGCGCAGATAGTTTGTGACTGACGCTGTAGCGCCATCGCAAACCAAACTAGAACCACTTTGACTACCACCATTTACCACCAAGGTGCCCCCGCCCGTTCCGCGCTTTGTGTGACTGTGATCGTGTAAAGTAAATCGATGTTCCTGACCATTAAGCGCCGCTAGGAATGCCTGCATGACCTTTCTATCGTCTGTGCTCAAATTGGCGAACTCCAGGCTGCAGCGCCACAGTGAACCCTTGCGCGAAGACGTTTGCACTGCATTGGTCAAAGGGCTCTGGAATGTCCTAGTGTTCGATACCAATTCAAATGTACTACTGGTAGGCGTAATGGCTGGAAAGCTAAACGTAGTCATACGAATCTACGCCTCTTCATAAGTTGTTGTATCGTCATAATGGTCTGTTGACTACTTTCTGCCATCGCGGTTTTGATTCGTTGTTCTACCCCTGAGTCTGCTCCGCGAGCGTCGATATTATTGACCACAGTAACGCCAGAACCACCGTTTTTTCTGTGGTCTATGATCGACTCATCTGGGTGTACCAATGCCATTCGACCGCCTTTACCGTCGAGCCCACCCGCTCGCGCTCCCATACCCGTATAACCACCACCCTCAAAGCTCTGTGCTTTAATCTGTGCGACGTTAGCTAAACCTAATGTAAGGGCAGCGGCGGCCATCGCTTGGGGTATAGGGAATGGGAATGGCGCTGCCAGAGCGTTGTTTGCAGCTTGAAACGCAGATATCGTGGCCTCTGCCATGCGATACGCTTTTTGCATCTGGAAGACTTTCTTATTTTCGGCATCAAGAGCAAAAAGCTGCTCACGCACACCGCTTATGGCCAAATCTTTAGCCTTTTGCTGGTCTAAAAGGTCTTGCTCTCGCTTTTTCTTCGCTTCCTTGAATCGTTTGTCTTGCTCTCTAGTTATTACTTCAAATGCTGCGCGTTCATCGTCCGCAAGCCTCTCTGCTTCTACGCGCGCCGCCTCGTCCGCCTTCGCTTTCTCTTTGAGCAAGAACAATTGCTCGGTGAGCGCGATGTTTGTCTCCTCAAGAGTTGAGGTAAATCCATCTTGCTCTGCTTTGAATCGGGCGAGCTGCACCTCATTCATGCCGAAGGTATCAATCTGCTCTTGGAGGCTTGTGTTTGTTTCCAGAAGCCCAGCCTCATACTCCTGCATCGCAGCCTTAGCTGGATTCAATGCTAGGTCGAGTCTGACAAGCTCGGCTTCTGCCAGTGCAACCTTCTTCTCGAACTCTGCTACTTGGTCTGCAGCATCCTCCGCACTGCCACCGTGACGAGCGAGTTGTCTCTCAGTCTTATTGGCTACCTTCTCTTGGTCTGCTAGGGCTTCACGGAGTCCATCATTGGCTTCGCCCAGGGCGGTAGTAACGTCCGCTTGGCGCTTTAGCAGCACGCTCTCCGCTAACTCCCGCTGGATGCCACTAAGCTTATCAAGAGATGAGGTAGTCTCTAGTGCCTGCTCTTCTAGCTCTTCTAATAGGTCCGAAGATTCAGTGAGAGACTTTACAAATGGCCCAGCGATGCCAGCGGCAATAGCTACGAATGCGCCGAACAATGCGCCCTTGGGGCCAAAAAGGGCGGCGATCTGACCGCCTTGTTGTCCAAGGATCACAAACGCACTTGTGCCCATTTGCGCTTGTACTGCGATGTCTTGTATCTGATGACCGATCTGACCCATGCCGCCGCGCATGAGTCGCATGGAATTTCCTAAGTCACGAGTTTGTTTTCCCGTTTTCTTAAGGTCGTCTTTGACGCGCCCCATGCCCTGGTGAAATTGACGGGTATCCGCTCTGACCTTAATTACACTATCGACATCAGCCATTCATCTTGTCCTTTCGGAGTCTGTAAAACGTCCACCAATGATTGAATTCATCGACGGTCATTTGCTGTATGACTGACAAGGGTTGACCAAGGCGACTTGCGAGTTCGTACATAAAATACAATTCCGTAGGCTCGCCCTGATCATTTATGAGTTTTTTTCGCGCTCTTCCTCATTGTCGGTTTCGATGGCAAGCGCAAAATTACCCAAACGTGTCAGCACCTCTGGATCAACTGACTTCTTAAGCTTAATCTTGTCCTCCAGCGAAAAGACCTGTTCACCCTTCTCGTCATGGAGTCCAAAGATGCACGCATAAATCAGATAATCTGTTGCATCCCCATCCGCGCGCTTCGCCCACCTAGATTTGTCTTCAAGCGTCAAACGCTTCGCGTAGAGCTTCGTGTTCCATTCTGGGACATCAATCGTGCGGATATCTTGGTTGCTAAAGTGTGCAACCGCTTCATCTATAAGCCTAGCCATCAAACAGTAGAGGTCGTAAGTGCCCCAGATCCTTGCACCGTGATGGTGGCTTCTACCATCCCATCAAACGATGCATTGCGCGTAAAGCCGGTCACTAACGCGGTGCCTTCATAAAAGGTGTCGCCTGACTGATCACCCTCTGGCATGAACTTGATCGTCACGCTATTTCCGATACCCAATGCAACTTGACCATTCGTATCGGTTTCATCCCAGAAAACGTCTAACGAACCGCTGAATGAGTTCAGAGTCGTAATATACGTTCTGCTCGTGTCTGTCATTACGGTGTCTTCAACCGTATCTGCTGTTTGTTCGATTGAAAAGGAACGGACTTCTGCTACCGCATTAGACCCGACCTTCACAACGCCATCTTGGCCCTTATGTGTAGCCATCTTCTATTCCTCCTCGGAACTTTTAGTTTTCTTAGCAGCCTGCTTTTTGACAGGCTTCTTATCCGCGCTAGATGCGCCTTCACGCACCCAACCTTTGGATTCTAGCCATGCGACATTGTCTGGTGCCGCATCAATCTTTGTACCGTCTTTGGTCATCGCTACCATGTCATACCGCCGTTTCTACGTCGTTTTCTTTGGTGTTATAGAACACTTCTACAGTTAAGGTTGCTCTAGCCACTGGTTGATCACCATCTCCACTGAACTCTGCGTCCATCGTCAGGACGTTTGTATCTTTCGCGTTACCGCCTCTGGTTATATCCGTCGCTAACGCCTCTTCAACCTCAACACATATCGTATCTAGCGTGTCATCGTAGTTACTGACACCCTTGACATAGATCTCTATTGCAACGGACAAGCGACGTATTTGCGTCCTTGGCCTGCCCATTCCAGAGTACTCAATGGATTCGTCTCTGGTGTATATAGCAAGACCTGGTAACTTGGCCTCTGCTAATGGATAAACGCGAGTCCGATAAATATTGCTACCAGTAGTAGTGAGCCCGGTAAGCGTCGTAACGATGTTGTCTCTGATCGTTTTACGGACATGGGCCATTACTGCTTCTCAATCATTAGCTCGGTCATTCCAGTGCCGTCGTTCATAACGACCCTTACAATATAATTTGTGCCTCCAAAACTGACTGCATCGCCTTCTGCAGCCGTGCTGACATCCGCTGTACGGACTGTTAATCGCGGTCTCTCTATAGCAAAGGCCACAGATCCGCCTGTCTCAACAGCTTCGTATTCATTATCCACAATCGCCGTCACATTCGACGCGCTACCCCCACTGGGCGTATAGCTCACCGTCTGCCCAAAATCTTTGAGCATGATTGCTCGCTGCGTAGCGCCTTCGACCGGCATTACTTAGCTTTTTTCTTGCGCGGCGCGCGCTTTGGAATCGGTTCATCGTTAAGACCGATTGATCGATCTACCGACCTGGTCTCATCAAACGGCACGATTCTGCCGTACTGAATGAGTTCATCGACATCCGTCTCATTAACGTCTTTGCCTGCGTCCAGTATGTCGCCGATGTTCCATGTGGAACCATTAATGCGACACCGCTTCATTACCTGGTATTTCATTTTAACTCCTTACAAGAAACCCCGTCCTGAGACGGGGCTCTTATTGTGGCGTTATTAGCCGTCGTTACCGAACGCAAAGCTGACTGCGTGACGTACTGCCACGTCTACAGATTGCAGTGCAACGATACGCACAGTTCCTGTGGTAGAAGCTGTAAACGGATCGACAACAACGTCCAGACCGCCAAACATGCCGATCAAGAGGTCATCGAAGTTACCAAAATACAGGTTACCGCTGGTGCCTTGTGCAGAGACGATTGCTGGGTAGCCGTTCATCGTGCCGCCTGGCTCGACAACGAATTGGGCAGTGTTTGTTGCCTTCTCCGTGGTCTTCAACGCGCCATACATGTCGGGACGGATGATGTAAGACAGATTACCCATTAGGGCGTTATCCACTGCAACTGCGGTTTCTAATGAAACAACTTCTGCAAAGGTTGGATTCGCTGCTGCGAAGTTCGTTACCTGGTTAACGCCAGTGGTATTAAGAATACCTGTTGGGTTACCAGACGAACCCGATCCTTCCAGACCAGCCGCGTCAATCGAAGTACCAATGGCTTTGGCAAGGTCGTCACGAATCAACGCTTCAACGTCCAAAGAGCTTTGGATCAAAAGTTGGCGAGTTACGTCGGTAAATGCACCAAGTGTCTTGGGTGTCATCGTAATGCTACCAATTGTCATTTCTGACTCTGATGCAGCACCACCTTCTGAACTTATGAAGCCAGCGGAAGATACCCCAGTCTTCTTAGGGATCTTCACGTTGCCGGTTAAACCAGACAGCATGCGCGCACCCGCTTGCATGACGCTAGAAGCGTTACGCAGAGCGTCAATGAAGTCTTGTCCTCGGAAGTCTTCCGCGATCAAGTTGGCATCATTGGTGGTGTTAAGGTCACGCTTCCAGTTACCTAGAACTTCTGGCGGAGCATGATGCCTTGTGCAGTCGTACCATACTGGTCTGCCGCAGCGCGGGAGCATTCAAACTCAAACGCAGCATCTTCCTGGGCTCGACGGTCATGCGGATTAGCCAGCGCGTGCAAAGCTCGCATAAGGCTAAATTGCTTGCGCTCTGAATTGGTCATGCCAATTTCTTTGGATTCCAATGCGCGTGTCGTGCCTATCTCTTCGAGAAGAGCCCCTCGAAACTCCTCAATTGATGCGCCGTCAGCGATAGCCTTCTGGGCCATATCTGATTTGTTGTGGCGCGCGCCTAACTCAACGATCTGAGCGGCGTTCTTTTGTGCGGCTTGACGGGCTTTCGCCTCAACCGCTTCAATATCCACTTCTGACATAATTGACTCCTGTGAGTTGTCAGTAACGATTACGGGTTGTTGCGAAGCCTCGTCTGAACGACCCACGCCAACTGTCACATCAGCGGGGATTGAAACTAAACTTGCTTCGTGGATGCGGAACTTCTTAACCGTATAGGTATCATCAGAAGTCCTTTCCATTTTCTGCACCGAGTAACCAATGCTCACGTTTGCTTTGATACCATCGGTAACA
>TARA_R100000388_G_scaffold54441_1_pt1 | contig 12668 bp, 13 predicted proteins | sample TARA_R100000388 | Tara Oceans TARA_R100000388 (sample SAMEA2620360) | marine metagenome | biome: marine biome (ENVO:00000447); feature: surface water layer (ENVO:00002042); material: "saline water (ENVO:00002010), including plankton (ENVO:xxxxxxxx)" | depth 5 m | reverse complement strand
CCTGCAGATCCTGCACAACCTGCAGATCCTGAACAACCTGCAGATCCTGAACAACCTGCAGATCCTACCCAAGGTGAGGTGCTTTCTGATAGGTTACAAGGTCAAGTTGAACAGCCCACTTTACCACCAGGAACTTCAGTTCAGTTTGCTGGTCAAGAAATAGAACCAGGAGAGCTTCTCACTACACCTAAAAATTTACAAAAAATTGAAGCAAAATATAAAGAAGCATCTGCTCAAGATCTTGACGTAGGTTTACCTACAAAACCTGACTATCAAACTTACACATCATACGCTCAAGAAGGCACTCCAGAGTTTGAGGCAGCAAAAGGAACTTTATCTTCTCAATCTGTTATTGGTGATATACAAGGTGCTATATCAGATGAAGCTGTAGCACAAGCTCAAACAGGTGAACTTGATGAACGTGCTACCATCAAGTATCAGATGGAAGCTTTGATGACTGCTTTTGAAGAGGGCAAACCTCCTCCTGCATGGGCTGCTCCTGCTATTCGTAATGTTGGAGCTATCATGGCTCAACGTGGTCTTGGACGTAGTTCAATGGCTGCAGCGGCTATCACACAAGCTGCTTTAGAGTCTGGCATACAGATAGCAAAAGAAGATGCTAATAAATATGCAGCAATACAGTTAACAAATTTAAATAACAGACAACAAGCTGCTTTGCAAAATGCAGCAACTTTTGCAGCCATGGACAGAGCGAACCTCGATGCTCGTATGACCGCTGCAGTTAATAATGCAAAAAACTTTTTATCAATGGATCTTACTAATCTTAGCAATAAACAAAAGCTAAAGGAGATTGATCTACAACTTTTATATCAAAAAATATTTAAAGACTCCGCTGCAGAAAATGCAGCAAGACAGTTCAACGCTAAGTCACAAGCGCAAACAGATCAGTTCTTTGCAGAGCTAGAGGTTCAAGTTGATAACTCAAACAAGAACAGAATGGCTTCAATGGAGCAATTCAATGCAGATCAAAAGAACGCTGCCATTAGATACTACGATAAGCTAAATGATTCTCGTGACAAGTTTGATTCTAATATGGAAGTGCAGATAGCTCAATCAAATGTCTCATGGCGTAGGGCAATAAACACTGCAAATACTGATAGGCAGAATGAAGAGAACAGGCTAAATGCTCTCAATCTTCTTGGTATTCAACAAAGTGCTATGGATAAGCTATGGCAAAGATATAGAGATGAGGCTAGTTGGCTTGTACAACAATCTGAGAACAAAGCACAAAGAGCACATCAGGTAGCTCTATATGCACAAGATAATGAATTTAAGAAAGAGATCTATGATGATACATCAAAAGATGCTTTTTACTCTCAGATCGGTGGCGCAGTGTATGACACATTCTTTACAGTTTTAAGAGGCTAATATGAATAGACAAAATTATTTTTTAGGGGGCATCATCAATGACGTTGTAAAGGGCGTAGGTGAGTTTGTAGGTTCTGCCGTAACTGGTGTTTCAGATTTTGTTGGGGATATTTTTTCATCAGATGCTGCTTTGGATACAGGACTTGATTTTGCTGCAGAGGAAAGCGGTGTTTATGATCCCATTTTCTCATTGGAACAAGCAGGAGAAACTTTACGAGAAGGAATATCTAATCTATCTTTTGGATTTTTGACTCCAGAGGATATAAAGTCAGGTGCAGGACTTTTAGTAAAAGAAGGTGCAAGTAGAGCATTGGGTGCAAAACGAGCATCTTCATCACAACAACAAGCACGAGCGATGAGATCACAGGTTCTTGGTGCAGGAAGAGGAATTGGAGTTTCTGGATCAGCCCCTGCAAGACAGTTCGCTCCAGGTTCTGTGCGATCAATGATTGCAAGAACAAATGCAGGTAGACAAGCTTTTCAACCTGGGACAGTTGATACAAGACAAAATGTAGTAAACATAATTTCAGATGCGTTTGCACAAACAAGTGCTACAACTCCAACAGGTGCAGGAAGAATTAGCCCATCTTCAAGTAAAATTGCAAAGGTAGGTACTTCATATTTTAAAGGTAAAGATACAGTTTAAGGAAAACCAATGGCAATAAATCCAAATCCATATTATCGTGATCCAAAGTTGGACCAAGCTCTTGAAGAAGATCTAGGTAGCATTGAGTCTCTTGTAGAGTTTAATGAACCTCCCGCTGGACACTCTCTTACAGATACTCCTGGTAAATGGGCTTGGGAGAGTCCACCTGAATTTACAGTCCCTGAAGAGGCAGTTGATTTTGTGATTGAAAAACTTCAGCCAGAAGAAGCACAAGAAAGATTTTTGAGGCTTATGCATGCTGGCGTTCCAATTGAAACTATTACTAACACAATATCATTTGGAGGTTTTACAGAGGGTTTGTGGTCTGTTGATTTAGCTGAGATGCTCAAGGTTCCCATAGCTTTTGAACTAATAGGGATGGCGGGTCGAAATGGAATTGATGCTACTGTATTTGCTGTAAATCCTGAACAACAAAGAAAGAAATCTCAAATTTCAGATGAGGCTGTTCTTAGCATTATGGCTGATCGTAGACCTGATGTGTACGAAAGAGTTCAAGAAGGTATTCGCATACTAAGTGAACCTGAACAGACAGAAGGTGGAGAAGAAGCAAAAGAAGAAATACTTGAAGCAGTTGGATTTATGGATGAAGAACAAGAAGAAGATATTGAAGAAGCTCCACAAAAGGGCTTCATGGCTATGGAAGAGGAGTCTGTCTAATGGTTAGTCCCTTTTTATCTTTTCTAGGTGGAGTGGCTGAAGCTCATCGTGGAGCACTGCAAGAATTACGGACTGAAAGAGCTAAAAAAGAAGCGTTAGAAGAACAGAGAACGTATGAAGAAGAAGCTCAAAAAAGAAGACTAATATTTGCTGAAAAACTAAAAGAAGGCGAGCGAGAGAAAAAACAAACATTTGACAAAGCTTTGCAAGACCGAATAATTTATAATGATAAAAAGAGGACAGGAAAAGTAGGATTCATTGTTAATCATTTTCGCAAAAATGATGACGATTACACAACGGGAACCTATGCTAGAGGCAGAGATGAGTCAGAGGACATCAATAATGCATGGATGGCTATAAATAGGTTCACTTCTATTGACGAAAACGTTCAAAAATTAAAGGCAAATGCTCCTGCTTATGAAGAATTTTTAAGGGATCTTCGTGCTCTTGATGCTAGAACAAAAGCTGCTTTTAAAGTAAAATTAAATGGAAGAGAGTATCAACCATCTTTACTAGTTGGTGGGTTTAATACAGTGCCTAGTAGCATTGTTAGGTCTAATAAATTTCTGACTAATCAACTTGGACTCTTAGAAAATGGAAATGTTACTTCACCCTCTGAACCTCCTTCTGCGGGAAGTGTAGGAGCGAGAGATCCAATTACAGGAGAAGAACGACATATGACCTCTGAGATGGATAAAGCCCTTGTAAGGTTTAGAAGGGCTAATCCTGGCTTTGCAGGGCCTAATCAACGTGCTGCAGCAATATTAGCTATGACATCAAAAGCAGGGGCTTGGAATCCAGATGAAGGAAAACAATCTCCCGTAATATATAATCATATGAATTCACCTTTGGGTGGTATGTTAATGAACAGAGAACAGTTAGGAGATGATCAGATTGAGGCTGGTGCTCAGTATATTAAAGGTAATTTTATAAATACAACAACAGGCGGTGTTCGTGTAAATGATATAAATAAATTTGTAGATGTTGCTCATAATGCAACTTACAAAGAAAGAGAAGATCGAGGGCTTGTTAATGTACCTCCAATGACAGTAGGATTTGCAAAAGGAGTAAAGGGATCAAAGATAGGTGCAGAAATAGCAGAGGCTAAAAAGGTGTATCAAGATTCAATATCTCTTAGACGTAACTTAATTGGTTTTAGAAATCTCAAGACTGAATTAGGAGTGGGTTCTGATATTAGCATTAGATTTACGGCTCTTGCAGAGGGTGCTCCACAGGTAGCAAAAGATTTACTTGATGTAGCAATGGGAGTATTTTCTTCTGCTGAAAATAGATACACTGCAAGACTAACTAACAAAGCTAGAAATTATTTAGCTAAAGAAAATGAAAGAATTAAAGGCATAAGAGCTGAAAAAGGGGATCTTGCCGCAAAAGCAGAGGCTATGAAAGTGGGTCTTGCGTATCAACTTGCAATAACCTTTCAAGGCTCTGGTAGCGGTAAAACAATTTCTGATGAAGACATTAGAAGGCAGTTGGTTGCTCTATCAGGCAATTTTATTACACTTTCCCAAGCAAATGGAAAAATTGATACGTTACTTGGAATTGTTGACAATAAAATAGCAAACGCTTCTCTTTTTGCTAACTTAAAAGATACTGATAATATAGGAAAATACTACGCTGCACAAAGAGTGCAAAAAATGATTAACACCTTAACTCCAGATGAGGTTACTTATAACCGCTTCGTCAGTGAGCGAGTAGAGAGTAAATCAAAAGGTGAGCTTCCTCTTTCAGAGGTAAGTAGCGGTGCTCAAGCAGCAAGAGTTCTTGGTCGTAAGTATCCTAAAGCTACAGTGCCTTTACTGAGAGATTGGTATGGAAATAATGTTCAAGAGAATGATCGACTAGAGATAGCCCGTGAAGTTCAAGGAAATGAAACTAGAAACATTTTATTAAATCAAAGTGCTGCTAATAGATGGTTCAATGAGGTTAAAGGTGGAGTTAGCAAAGAAAATTTAAATAAGACAAAACAAGAACTTCAAAGAGGCAGCGGTTTTGGGTTAGATCTTAATACTGGCACAAAATACAAATTAATATATCAAGATGATGGAAAAGTTTCTACGTTTGAGAAGCCTGAAGAAAAACCTGTTACTGGATTAACAGGTTCTCCTATTTTTACACAACAAAGAACAGGAAGAGGAGGCGGTTATAATTATGGTGCAATGTTTAACAAAATTCGAGGGAATAACTAATGGCAATTGAACTAAAATACAATGAGGAGGATCTTGAACGTGAAAAACAACGCAGAGCTTTTGTTACTGACCCTTTAGAATTTGTAGAGCGTACCACTACACTTGAAGACAAAGAAGCCGTTGGTGACGTTGCTGCTGCTTTGCAAAGAACTGCAGCACAACAGCAAAAAGATATTCCTGGTAGTCCTCAAGTATCATTTGCAGATCCCATACAGTTGCGCTCTCGTTCTGAAGAGATTGCTAGAGCTATTGAAGCTACACCAGGAGATGAGATTGGTTTAGGGTTAGCCCGTACTGCTGCTTCTTTTGCTACTACCGCTGCAGGTGTTGGTAACGTCTTGTTTGGTATTTATAATGAAAAACAAGCTGATAAGTATAACAAAAAGTTTGAAAGCTACAGAAAAGCTGATAACGGATACATCATGTCATACTTTAAAACACTAGGTGATATGTATGATGATGCAACAGGTAAAGAGGGATTTTTACCAAGTGAAGGCAAAGTTATGAAATCTATGATAGATTACTTTGCTGGAAAACCTGTCGTCACGGAAAGGGAAGCTCTTGAACTTACTAGATTTGGTCGCCCTGAAGCCTCTATTTTAGAACAGGGAGTAAGACTTATTCCTGAAATTGCTGGTTTTAGTGCTGCTTCTATTAAATTTATGTTAAGAAATAGAAAAGAAATAGTATCCGCTGCAGAAGAACTTTTAAAGAAAGAAAAAGGCCCTGACTTTAGTTTAAAAGATGCCACGAATGAAGACATTGTAGCCGCCACTAGAGCGATTTCTGATGATAAAAAAATGCCCTTCCTTCGTGCCGTTAAATTAGAAGAGTCTGTGCGGCCTTTTTATGAACAGAGAGTTGCTCTCACTCTTCAAATGGAAAAGCTTGGTGGCCTCAGAGGTGCTTCTAAAAAAGTATACGAGAATAATAAAAAGATCCGTGACGCAAAACAGAGACGTTCTGAAGCAGAGGTTAGTTTTCTAAAGACACAAAAACAATCTGACAAGGATCTCATAGATCAAGAGAATAGAGCAATAGCAGGTCTTAAATCTGAAAGAAGAGACTTTATTCCTGTCCCCGTGGTTGGGGTTGTAGCAAGTGAAACCCTAGCAAGTATAGGGGCCACCACTATGGGAAATATATTTGGAGAAGATAATACTGTAGCGGTGGTTCTTGGAGCATTAGGAGGAGGTATTCTTGGACCTTACTCTCTTAACAAACTCATTTCACTTGGAGACAGCGGTGCAAAAACTCTTGGATTAATGACTATTAGTGTTGGAAACAGACTAGGGGCGTTATCTGATGAACAGCTAAATATTTATCTTGAAAGAGGAACTCTTGGCGTTGGAACTAATTTGTCTGCAGAAGATAGAAAAGTTTTAAAAGATTTCTCTGAAATACTTCAGTTACTTCCTCCAGATCAACGATTTAATTATGTACAAGAATTAAAAAACTTTGATGCCGTTAGAGCTAAGTTGGCAGCAATAGAGGGAGTAAATCCAGAGCTATTAGAGACTACTCTTGGAAATGCTATGAATCTTCTTCCTCTTATGCTTATGAGACAATCTGTTTCAGATGCTGCTATTGATATGGCTTCAGGACCAAAGGGAGTTATTAATGCAGATCTTATAGAACTTATAACTAGCACTGATAAACAGAATGAGCTTATTGGCAGTCTTAGATCAGGACTTGATACTTTAGCTAGTCAAGTTACAAAAGCAGGATCAAAAGATCCTGATGTTGCTAGAATTATAACCAGCTTACAAGATATAGCAAACACTGCTGCAGACAAAACAAGAGCACAAAAAGAGGTCTTAACTAACACAATTCAAGATATTGAAAATGTTCTTACCCAACCCTTGGTTGCTGAAACTTTTGATAATCTTGAGGACTATCAAAAACTGCTCACACAAGTAGCGGAAAGTGCTTTTGTAAAAAGTCTTCCTCAGACACAAAGAGATCGAGTACAAGAAGCAATTACGGACCTTGGAAAAGCGGGAGAAGCAAGACAAGCAGGAGTTACCCAATATGATTCTCAGATAAGAGCCGCTGTTAAAAGATTTGGAAATACTTTTGAAGAAGGCATAAATGTTGCTGCTACAGATAATGCCGTAAACGATTTCACATTAAAAGCTGAAACCTTCAAAGCCTCAGTTCTTGGAATTGGACGTGCAAAGTTTAATGAGCTTAAAGGTGTTGATATCGATGTTACTGATTGGTTTGAAAGTTTATATAGAAACGCTGAAGTAGGCGAACCTGATAGTTACACTTCTATTATAAAAAGAGGGGAGCCTCTTTTAAATGCAAGAGTAGCAGGAACTGTATTAAGAAAGGCTGTTCCCCTTGAAAAGCTTACTGATTACAAAGCAAAATCAAATGCTGATGAGGTTCTTCGTGATAGTGCAGAACTAAGAGAAGAATTTAGAGAAGCTTTTGAAGAGGCTCAATTCTATGTCCCAGATGGGTTTGGAGGGATGCGCTCAGTTGAAGCAGATGAAATAAACTATTCTTTAGTAAAAGCCTTCATTAACAAAACCTACGGCAGATCTTCTAAGGAAAGTCTGAGTGATTTTGATACGTTTCAGATATTAAAAGGTATTACAGATAATGCAGGTATAAATGTTAATCTGCGTTTAATGATGGATGCTAAAGACATTCAGAACTTTTCAAGTTCGTTCTCTACGGAAGCGGCAAGATTGTATGATTCAAATAGAAGGTTGTCAAATCAATATTCAACTTTGGCAAAATCTATTGTAGAAACAATGCCAGATGAACTTAGTGGTGAGTTAAGAGACGCTAAGAAATATTGGTTAGAGAATGTTATAGATAGATATAGAGACAAGGAAAATAGTCCTATTGGTTATTGGCTGGATCATACTAAAGGTAATAATTATGTAAAAAATCCCTCTAAATGGGTTGATATAAAAAAGATTTTACGGCTAGGGACTGAAAGAGATGGCGTAGAATTAGAAGATCAACTTGCAAGAGTTTTTGGTTTTAGAAATGAACAAACAGGTAAGTTTGAAATAGCAGAAAGTGAAAAGCCAGTAGTTAATAATCTCCTAACAAATATGCTTTCTGAGTATCTTGGTAGCACTCCTGCAATGCAGAAAGCAAAAAGGCTTGGCGACATTACGCCTGAAGGCACTGCAAAAATTGGCGGTCCAGAACAGGCTGCTTTTGCGGCTGTAGGTCAACGAGCACAAAAAATGGGTGCTTTAACTAAAAATGATTTAATTGTTAGCGATGCTATGAATTATCTGCAAAGAAAGGGATTAATTGATAGGCAAGCTGCTATTGATTATAACACTAATATAGATAGATTTGTTGGGACTACAGAATTTAAAAATAATCTTGAAAAGTTAAATACTGACGTTAAGAGATCTGCTAAAAAACTTGGAAAACAAGTTGACCTTGCAGAAAAATATTTAAATGATGTTTTTCAATTTTCTAGTGAGTTTCAAGCTAAAAAAATTAGTAGTATAGAAGAGCTTTTTGATTTTTTTGTAACGAGTCCACAAGCAGCTAGAAGAATAGATGAGCTTGTTCCTAAGATAGCAAAGAATCTTAACATATCAAATGAGGAGTCTCGAAAGACTTTATCTGATCTTGTCTTAGATGCTATATCAAAAAGAACTTACAGCACAACTTTAGATCTTAAAGATTTTGAAAAAGGTGTAAAAGAGGGAACTTATAAAACAGTAAAGGATTTCAAATACAATGAGTTCCATGATATAGTGAAGCAAAATGAAACCATTTTAAAGAAGCTGTTGGATGGAGGAGAAGAGGGAGCCACACCTGTTTACGATGGGGTTATGGCTCTTGCAGATTTTTTAAGAATAATAAATAGAAATGAAGCTGCAGTGAAAAGGGCTGCAGGAGTTAGAGTGGCCTCACCACGAGGTCTTTCAGTGGAGTCTCTTCTCTCTCGTGGATACAGTATTATTCGGGGAGTTGTTAGCCCTAAATATGTAGCGAGTGAGATTGCACTTAGAGCTTTCAGGCAAAAAAATGCCAACGCCCTTGCAAAGCTTGCATCTGATCCAAAGATGGTTGATGCAGTTATTCAAATGATAGAGCTAGGTGACACCGCAATTAGAAAATACAATGCTAACCTTTATCCAGTTCTTGTTGCGGGACTTGGACAAGCCCTTGCAGCGGAAGGAAAAGGAGCTTCTAAGAAGCAAATGATAGAACTGGAGCTTGACCAGTTTAAACTAGGAGGAAAATAATGAGCCTTATAACGTTAATAGTAATACTTTTTGCAGTAATAGGAGTTTGCTCCGTAGTAGCTGCGTTTACACCAAATAAGTCTGACAATGCTGAATTACAAAAGCTATGGGACTTCATCAATTTTCTTGGTGTTAATGTTTACAAAGCGATTAATAAATGAACTTAGTGCCATATGAGCCTGTGATGTTACGCATCACTTATCATATGCCAGATCATCCCCATGTACTACAAGAATTTGTTTGGCAATTTCTTGACTTTGCGCCCGTGTATCCAAGAATGAACCACTTTGTTAATTATTGGAGAAATAACATTGAGGGGCTGATACATACAATAGAGTTTGACTGTGGAACAGAAGAAACTACAACCCGACAGTAAATACAACCCCCTCGACTTGGACGGAGATGGCGAGGTATCAGATAAAGAACTTGAGATATCAAAAGCTGTAGAGCGGCATGAAAAATTGGATGCTCAAAGAAGAATGGCTTGGGTTGCTATGATTACTATGATTTTTTTTACTGCTGCCGTATTTTTACCTTTCTTTCCAGATACAAGAATAAAAGCCCTTGCAGATCTCTTTTCTCTCTTCTATATTGGAATGGCATCTTGTGTGGGGGCCTATATGGGGGCCACCGCTTATATGAGTAGGAAGTAAACATGATACAAGTTTATGCAGGGCTAGCCGTAGTTACTCTTGTTGGAGGGTTAGGATATAGTGGTTATCAATACTATGTGCATACACAAAATAAAATAGCGACTCTCTCTGAAAATATTATTAAAGTAGAGATGGCAAAGGCTAAACAAGATAGCACAATAAAAGCTCTTCAAGAAGACAGAGATAAGTTTCAAAAGCTAAACACGGAACTATCTGCAAAGATTATAGAAGCAAATAAATACAAAGATAAGCTTATTGATAAGCTAAGAAAACATGATCTCACTTCTCTTAGTATGAAGAAGCCTATGATGATAGAAAAGAGAATAAACAATGCTACCAAAAAGTTGTTCAAACATTTTGAAGATTTTTCTAGGATTAAGCCTAGCAAGCCTAATGATGGGGTGCAGCAACCTGAAGGAAGTGCTACCCCTAAAAGTGCAGACCGTTGAGATAAAACGCAAAATACCTCTTCAGGCTAGGCCCAAACCTATGCAAATGAACCCCATGCATTTTTATGTAGTGACTGAAGCTAACTTAGATTCATTTAAGAAAAGGTTTGAAAAAGATAATGGCAACTTAGTCTTCTATGCAATTAGTGTTAGAGATTACGAAAACTTAGCCCTCAATATGTCTGAGCTAGACCGCTATTTAAAACATCAAAAAGAATTAATCATATATTATGAGAAGGCAGCTACTAGATAAAAGCAGCCACTCCTCTCATAAAATTATTTTGATAGTCTCCTAAGTACTCAACTAAGGAGACTATTTTTTTTGTCTCAGAATAATCAGGGTTCCATGTGTCAAAAGCTTTTTCTAATAGCTTTGGATCAGGTGGCTTAGTAGCCTCAAGAATAATCTCTCCATCTCTATTTAAGTGAACAGATAAATTAAACAGAATTGCATTTGTATTACTCATTTTCTACCTTGACCACGATACTTCTTGAAACTACGGCGTTTGGATTTGTTTGTAGGCCGTGAGTTTGTAGACGAACCAATGCTGGTTCTCATGTGAGGCTGCAAAGTGGAGCGATCTATTTGTGATGCTTTCTTAGCCATTCTCAATATCTCCAATCTTAATTGTATAAGTATTTAGCTTGAATACAAAATTACCAGATGCAGACAAAGATCCTGCATGGTTTAGCTTTGCCCTCTTCATAAACTCTTTTTTCTTTATCTTACCAAGATACCAGCCTTTAGATAGGTCTGATAGAACACGAGCAAATGCATAGTAGTCGCATTCTTGCTTTGTGCTATGCTCATTAAGATTACACTCGTAATATTCTCTTGGTATAGAGTTTACCGCTTGTGTCTTCACATCTACCGTAGATCCATCATCAAGAGTTAGATCATAATTGTATGTGTTACTTTGGGTAGCAGTAAGAATATCTCGCACCGCTATCTCGCCCACAAAGCCTGAGAGATTGCCTTTACCCTGCAATAGGGAACCCCGCAAGGCTCCCATCTCCTTGGCCTTCTCTTGGGCCTCAGAGAGCATTCTAGGGCTAATCTCAAAGCTCTGAATCATCACTCTGTCTCAATTTAAAATCTATCTCTTTTATAATTGCACTTGTGGTTGATGGAAATAGCCCTGGCACTATAGCGTGTATAATAGCAAATGCCATTGCAAATAATAGATAGGGAACTAAACTAATTGCAAAATAAAAATGTTGCCAATAAGACATTTCTACTTCTTGCAAGTGTTCTTTAGTTCGCCCAAACATCTGACCAATCTCCATTTAACGCACCTTTTGCATAATCCGTAGCCCTGTTCTCAAAGAAGTTTGTATGAGTAGGAGCATTGATCATAGTTTCTACCCACGGTAAAGGATTGGTCTTCACTTTGTATATTCCTTTCATACCCATAGATATTAGCCTACGATCTGCTATGTATCGAATGTAGTTCTTAACTTCATCAGGTGATAATCCTTCCACTGCACCCATCTTAAACGCCAGATCAACAAATTTGTCTTCAAGATCAACCATCTTTTCTGCAGTGCTATATATTTCTGATTTGGTTTTATCATTCCATATCTCTATATTTTCTTCTACATAAGTTCTAAACAGTTTAATCATGCCCTCTGCATGTTGTGTTTCATCTACAATAGACCACGTAACTATCTGTCCCATACCCTTCATCTTACCATGTCTAGGAAAATTAAGCAACATAATAAAACTACTGAACAATGCCAAGCCCTCAGTAAAAGCAGAGATAGCTGCAATCTGTAGAGGTATTGGTAGCTTACCTGATGTTACATTTGCCTTAAAAAACTCATGCTTATCTCGCATAGCTTCATACTCATTGAACTCATTGTACGTGCTTTCAGGCATACCAAGAGACTCAATGAGATGGGAATATGCAGCTACGTGCAAAGCTTCACGAGCAGCAAAACCTGACAACATCATTCGTACTTCAGGTTGTGGAAAGTGTGGCAGATAGTTGTTCACATACCCACCAGAGACATCAAGATCAGACTGTGTAAAAAATCTAAATATGTTGGTTAAAAAATATTTTTCTTCTGTAGTTAGTTTGTTCTTCCAATCTTTAACGTCTTCAAGCATTGGTACTTCTGTGTGCAACCAATGACTTTGTTCATGTTTTAACCATGCGTCATACGCCCATGGATAGTGAAATGGTTTGAAATATTCTCTTTCATTTTGTAGTTTTAAGTTACTCATGCTCTCCCCCTTTTGCTCTTCCTAAACCACCTGTAAATATTTCTGGTTTATCTTTTGCTAACTTAAAAGTTATAGCAGTTATAAATAAACCTGATATTAGTAATATATGTGCTATCGCAGATATACCAAACACAACAAAAGATCCAACATAAATACTAAATATAATACACCACATCCATGCTAG
>TARA_R100000388_G_scaffold25442_1_pt1 | contig 12702 bp, 16 predicted proteins | sample TARA_R100000388 | Tara Oceans TARA_R100000388 (sample SAMEA2620360) | marine metagenome | biome: marine biome (ENVO:00000447); feature: surface water layer (ENVO:00002042); material: "saline water (ENVO:00002010), including plankton (ENVO:xxxxxxxx)" | depth 5 m | reverse complement strand
TTTTTTTTATTTATTTAATTTATCAAAAACTACATCTAATAGTCCTTTTCGTTTATTTGTGGCAAAATTCATAATTTCTTTTTTCGCACTTTTTTCGGGCGAGTGTTTGAAAGGCTGAACTGCCGGTTTACTTAATTCTGCATTTAATTCAGATTTTTCCTCAACTTCTTCTGTTGTATCTTCTGCTTCTGTTGATGACATTTCCTCGTGATCTTTCATTTTGTCGTATCCTGCTTTAACCTCATCAATCATAGCTTTAATTTCCTCTAAAGCTGCTGAAAATTCTTCTTTACTTACGTATTGAGCTTCAACTTCCTTTTCCTCTTTTTCATCTTCTTCAACTTCCTCGTGTTCGTCAAGTTTAGCTATAACGCCCTCTTGCTCGACTACTAAAATTTTGTTGTCTTCTAATTCATAAGATCCAATAGGTAGTGCCACTCTTTCATCTTCGGTAACAATAAAAACTGATTCACCGGCTTCAAATTTATCTGCTTCTAGCAAAGTTCCGTTCTCTAGTTTTAATTGCTCCATTTTAATTTCAAGACCTAAAACTGCCTTTACTTTTTTTAATGTTTCTTGTGCATTTGCCATAATAAAAATTATTTTTTGTTAATATAACGTTTGTTGATAATTATTTTGCGTTTAAGAATTAAACTTTCCCAACGCCTTGTGCTTGTAAAGATCCATCGCAACATTTTATACTGTATGTTCCGTCTTTGCATAAACAAGCTCTACGCCCACCTTTTGGGCTAGTCCTACTTGGAGTTTTAAACCCAAGATTTCTTTTAATATATTCAATCATAAAGCCGAATTACTTTTCTAAATTTTCGCATACACATTTTGACTTCATACTCTCTAATCTAGCGTTCCACCAATTGTGTAAATTACAATTTAATCTTTCTAACCAATTTGCTAATTTTCTTAAACTTTTAATCATATCTTTTATACTATGTTACCCCTTATATTAAAACTTGTGCTGAATTGAGAAGCTGCCAATGCATCTGCCCCACTTCCGTTACTCGCATTAGGGAATGTTACAACCCCGTTATTAACAGTGAAATTGTCTCCAAATCTATACCAACCCGTAATAAGACTGTATAACGGATCTTGTGATAAATCTAAACGAGGTGAATTGTTATTAAAATACCTATCTCCAAGCCCCTGATATGAGTTTGTTGATGCTGAATTACCTAGGACCCAAAGTGATACCTCATCTATATTACCCCTGAAAGCTTGTGCAGATTGTCCGGCATCACTCGTATTACCAAAAACTAAATCTTGTCCAACACCCGTATAACTCATAGAAGTTGGAGAATAATTCTTTTCTACATCAACATAATTATTTGCGTTTATGCCGTTTTGATAAACTCTTAAGTTTTGTACCCTTTGTGAATTTGCATTTATAGAATATACGCTTGCTACTACTAACATAGGAAGCGAGGAACTATAATTATTTAAGTTTACGATACAACTACTATTTACTCTAGTTTGTCCGGTTCTCTTAAAAAACCAATTCATAGTTACATTTCCGGCACTTGTCTTTCTCATAAAAATAGAATAGCCCTTTCCGTCTGCAGTACTAAATATATTACTTGATAAATCTACAATCATTCTTTGATCGTAACTCGAGCCGGTAAACATTGATGCATCGGGCTTGATCCAAGCCATTATAACAAATTGTTCGTTGCCACCTACTTCAAAAGGGTTTTTAGTTACTGATATTGCTCTATTTGTATTATCGTTTATATAGTATACTGATTTAGAATTAGTGAATCCACCCGATCCTGAACAATCTGCTATATCTCGATAAATCGTTCCATAAGTAGTAGAATCACAAACATTGCCCCACCAAGTAGATTTATATATTTCTCCGTAACTCATTTTTATTTATTTTTTTCTTTTGACATTATCCACCACCTATGCATTGTATAACCAAGTGTTGCTAATAATACTAAAACTTTTAATATCAATTCTATTTCCGTTAGTGATATTCCCAACGCTCCAAAGTTCAAGCCGTATAATTTCAAATCTTCTAGTTTCATTTTATTTTCTTGTTGATTTCGGGTGCTTCTTTGGTAAAAGATCGTAGTCCGTTATATATTTCGCTGATTCCGGTCTCCCGTTTTTAACCAAATACAAATAAGCGTTTACCCTTGCAAATGCCCATTGTGAAGCTGATTTAACTGCCGGAGAGTGAGATACATTGAAAGCCCCCAAACCTCTTTGATAAACCGACTTTAATTGTCCTACTGTTACACCATATCCTAATTTATCTTTATATCGTTTATTAAAATCGTCTGCTTTTTTTTTCAAGGTTGCTTCATCTTTCTTTGATACCTTTGCACCTCTTGCACCACTTGCATCACCTTTTGCCGTTCCTTGTCCTTTTGGGTTTCTATTTGGGGTATCACCTGCCGGTGCTTTAGGGCTTTTACGTATTCCCCCCCGTTCTCCTACTTCAGCGAGTGCGTGTTGTTTACAAGGCATAAACCACTCTTTGTCATCTTCCTTATGTACGTGATAGCCCTCGCACCCAATATCTTCTGCGATTTTTTCTGCTTGTTCTTTTGTTGAATAAGCTAATCTATCATTTATTATTGCATAATTTTCATCTACCGGAATATACTCTAAACTTTCTTTGTCAATTTGTTTTAGTTTTCTAATAGCCCACTCTACGCCTGCAGATCCTCCCCAAGCGTCCCACATAATACCACCGCAACCCTCATCATAGGGTACATCTTTATTTTGTTCGTGTCTTTTAAAACTTGCCATTCGAGCAATCGTTGATCTTGAAATCTTTTCTTTTCTACTCAATTGTCCGGCTCTCGTCCACCCAATAGGCGTTCCACAACTTGTTCCTTTTTCCTCTTTATATTTAATTGCTCGTTTTGCATTATTTACGGCTGCTTCCGGATAGTCATTAAACGTTTCCAATTTAACGCCCTCTAACGCTTGTTTTAATTCATTTAATAGTTCGGTAGCCAAGTCCTCGTTTTCGTCCCTTACATCAGCCCTATCAACGAAATAGCCCTCTATACTAAACCCTTTCACTTTTCCCGTTTTAACAAAATTGTTCCAAATGTCATCATTATCAACTTTTATTGCCCCTGCCCAAGTTCCTTTTGGTAGATCCATTCCGTAAAGTTTTGTTTTGTCCATTTCCGGATCATCAACTATCCAACTTTCAACTAATGTTAAGCCGTTTATTTTAGCTTCGTGTTCTAAAGTTGCAGAAGCTTGAAAACCTTTTTTAAGATATAATTGACTTGCTTTCCTTACAGTATCACGTGAGAAGTAAATATAATAATCTTCTTCTGCATTACGTCTAAATATCGGTTTGTTAGGAGTTAAGATAGCCCCAACTAATAATCTTTTTTCCTCGTCTTGTTTTGCAAAGGTATATTCCTTTTGCTCGTTTTTTAATGCAACAAAATCTTCTTCAATAGCCGGATGCTCAACCACGCTGATTGCTTCTATAAAATTCTCTTGCTCATCGTCTAGTATAAGTTCTACTACTTTCATAATTATATAACGTTATATTCTTTTTATTTTGCATTTACTCGCTTATCGTTGCCGTTTGATTTGTATTTCGATCTAAAGCTTGTTGAGTTGTAACATCATTTGCTACAACATAAGTTTTAATTGGTTGCTGACTTTGTCCCCCTATTGCTTCTGCTAATTGATTCGTATTATCAGATCCAATTACATTAAAGGCTGGAGCAGTACTACCAACACCGGCTTCATCTATTGCAGATGCCATTGAATCTGCAGTTGGTCTTGCCGGAGTAGATATGTTTGGGGCGTTTCCACCACTTGCTGATCCACCACTTTTTGATACGGCACTTTTAACACTTTTAATAATTGATATTCCTTGCCCAATCGCTGCTGCTATCGTAATTATATTTTGTGGAAAACCAATTGTTGAAGATTTAGAAACGTTTGTACCTGCATCAATAGCTGCTTCGCCAATAGCTTTTTTACCTTTGAATGTAATCTTTTTAAGATCCATTATCATTTCTTTCATTTGAAGCATTTGTTTTGCTATAAGTAAAGCTTTTCCAACTCCCGTTTCTGCACCGGCTAAACCAACGATTGCATCTAATGTTGCCATTTTTGCTTTTACTTTATCGTCCTCAAGTTTTTGTTCGGCTTTATTAATATCATTTAAAGCTTCTAATTTTTGTTCCTCACTTAATAGTTCATCGTCCTTTATAGCTTGTCTCCTTTCCTCAAGTATTGCACGCCTTTCCTCAAATTGTAATGCTTCAAACTCCTTATCAAGTTCAAGTTCTTTTAATCTTTCCTCTTGTTTTTTCTCTTTTTCAGCTGCTTCTTTTTCCTCCTCTTGTGTTTTTTTCTCCTCGTCTTTTGCTTCGGCTTCCGCTTCAAGCTGATCAAAAAATGCATTTAAATTAAGTTGGGCTTGTTTCTTTTCCTCGTTTGTTAATTCTAAAGCGTCCAACTCCTCTTGTGCCCTTTCTCTTTTACGTTGGGCTTTTTCTAATGCCGTTGTATCGTCTAAATCTTGTTGGGCTCTTAAATACTTTTTCTCTAAATCTCCTAATTTTTTTAGTTGTCTTTCTCTTTCTTTCGCTGCTTCCTCGGCTGCTTTTTTCTGCTCCTCGGTTTGTTGTTGTTGTAACTCCTCTAATACTTTGTTTTGTTTTTTCTGTTCTATTTCTAAAGCTTTCGTTTCTTGCGATTTTTGGAAACGTAGCATAAAAGTTTGATCTTTAACATATTGCTCTTGAAATTTCTTTCTACCCTCTCTTATTTTTGCTTCAGCGTCATCAATTGTTTTCGCTGCTTCATTTACTCGCTTTTGAGCTGCTGCGACATCAATGCTAGATCCAATTATTGGGATCTTTGAAAATTGTATTAAAGCTAGATTTGCAAACTTTTTTATTTGTCCCCCAAGCCACATTAAGCTACCGGCTATTACATCGCCACTTGCAGAAGCAACGTTTTTCATTCCGTCCCAAGCATCTTTAAAAGCGAAGCTTAAAAATTGTATTATAGTTTGGAGACCTTGTATACCTCTTGTGAGTGCTTGAATTGCTCCCCTTTGTATTTTCATTATTAGTCCGTCTCCGTCCTCTATTGAAAGTAAGAAGCCCTCCCAAGCCGATGATAATGCTAATGTATCTCCCTCTATATTATCAAATCTAATTGCTGAAATTGCTGCTGCTGCTCCGTCAAACTTTTCTCCCCCTTGCTCAATTGTATCGCTTGCATTATTAAACGTTTCTTCAAGTTCCGCAATCTTGTCTCCACTATTTGCTAAATTCAAAAGAGATTTTGCCCCTACGATACCAACCAATTCGGTTGCAGTTCCTAATTGATTTGTAGAAGTTCTAACTTTTTCCATTGCTTCATCAAGTGATAAGCCCTCCTCGTTAAGCTTCATAAATACTTTTGATAGCCCCGTACCCGCAATAGATCCTTTCAAACCAGTATCAGCCAAAACACCTAACATAGCAGCCGTTTTTTCAATATCTTGTCCGGTTGCTTTCATAATAGGAGCAGCCATCTTTAACGATTCCGTAAGTGAACTAAAATCAAGTGCAGATGTTGTTGTTGATAAGGCGAAAACATCTACCACTCTTTGTGTTTCGCTTGCATCTAAACCAAAAGCCCTAATTTGAGATCCTGCAAAAGAAGCAGCTTCAGCAAGTGATACATTCAAAGATGAAGCTAAATTAAGTATTGAGGGAGTAGCTTGTTGTATCTCGCCTGCAGTAAAACCAAGCTTTGCTAACTCGGTTTGTAACTCGACAACTTGACTTGCAGTAAATATAGTTGTAGATCCTAATTGCTTTGCTTGTTGTGTTAATACTGCAATTACCTCGGACGATTGTCCACTAATCGCTTGTAAAGTGCTAACGGCTTTACTAAACTCTTTAGCTTTTCCACTAGCTTTTGCCACTACGGTAACTAATGCTCCTACTGCAACAACAAGTGCACCTACACCGGTAGAAATTAAAGCAGCCGTAAATAAACGTAGTGCAGGTATTGCACCCAGTATAGCCCCTTTTACTCCGTTGAATGCACCTGCCATTAATGCACCTTGGGTTCCGACTGTCTTTCCCGTTTTTTTGCTTGATTTATTAAGTCCACCTAAAGATTTAGTAGCAGACGTTGTATCAATTTTAATTCTTATAATTTGTTCTTCACGTGCCAACTTATCTCATTTTTAATTTGTGTAAACCCCTCTTTAATCGTTTCAGGTAATTTATATTTACCTTTAGCAATTCTAATGTTTTCTGTATCTCCCCCAACCATTGGGAGTAACGATATAATTTGTTCAATCATTTTAAGTATTTCTAACGATTATATTTATCAATTCCATTTGACTTTCTCCCGTTTGTAAATTTGTTGTAACTTTATTTATATTATATTCCTCGCCTTTGTAAACTATTCTATCAGATAACGTTAATTTTAAATAAATTTTTAAAGGTAAATAAGCTTTTATTTTAATTAATCTTCTACGCTTATTAAATATATCTGTTATATAAGTTTCATATTCCTCAATAAATAATGAGTTTGGAAATGTACTTTCCCTTGTCCATTCGCTAATTTCAGATCCAAAATGAATTGTTGTAACCGGATCTGTTGTAGATTGTTCTAATGCATAATGATTAGAAGCCGTAATATAACGCCTTAATGTTTGATGATTAGTTCCAATATCGGGGTTGTCAATATCTACTACATTCACTACTGATAACCTTTCTGAAGTTAATGCCCCACTATCAACTCTAATCGGATAAAATAATAACGCTGCTCCTTGATAAGCGTTTTGGCTTTCGTTTACATTGTAGCCATACATTATTTTAGTTCTTGGATCTGCACTAGTATCAAAAGCGTCATCTAATCTTTCAAACTGCATATGCCCAAAAGGCACTTCAACTTTATATAATCTACCCTCAATTTCTTTTAAGCTTGGTTCGGTATAATTAACTTCGCCCCAAGTTTTATTTGCTAACTGCCTATATCGTTCTGCAAGAAAGGTTTTTGTGTCTTTATATTTAAATAAAACTTTTTTGTAAGGTAATGCAACGTCAACGGCTTCTTTATTTAGATCCGTATATTCATCAATATCATAAGTATTATATGAAGCGTAATAATCATCAAAAGGTTTTACTGTAATAATAGCATCGTTTTGATCAATAGTACCCGTGCTTTGTGAAGCCGGATCTACATAAGCTACAAGATTAAACATTTTAAATAGCCCCGTTAAAAGATCTATAATTTTAAGTTCCGGTATTTGTTGTGTAGGAATAAATCTAAAAACAGATGAAGTAGCAAAATTAGTTGAACTTACGCTTGCAATAAACGTATCATCAATTCCAAACTCCTCATCTTCTGATTCTGTATCTCCCTCAAAGGTTACAGTGATTTGCCCACCTCCACCAGTAAAATTTATTACAGATGATGAAATAACTTTAATTTGATAATTAGATCCAAGTTGCCAAGTATCATCAAAATTTGATGGGTTTAAACTACTACTGCCACCCGTTCTAACCCAAGTTGTTGTTTGATCTCCCGTTACAACTCCACTTAAAAAAACAGGCGTTTCGTCAAAATCTTTATATAAGCCATATCGGTAAGAATCAGTTTCATTTGTATTAGGTTTCATTCTAATTCTAACTTCATTAATTTGAAAATCTTCATTGATGCTTCCGAATGGTCCAAGTGGGAAAGGTGGTATTGCAAAAAGAGTATCTGTAGCTAAAAAACCCATATCATAAGGCGTTTGATTAAAAGTTCCGAAGCCGTCTACAATACTTGTATTTTCTGTTGTGTTATTTAAGTTTTCTACGTGTCCCGATTTACGATGCATCCACATAAATAAATTATGCATTTTTGTAATCGAAGTGTTGTTAAAAAAGTCGTTGCTAAATTTTAGATTTACTGGATAGCCATTTAATACTTTATATTTGTCTTCAATCGCTTCAATGATTGTATTAACTCTAATTGCGAATTTTAATTGATTCCACCTTACGCCCCTTATCACGTTTGGATCATAATGACAATTACCAGTTTGTGCTTCTGTATCTGACGGGTTGCTATCAAAAAACAAACGTTGCGAATGAGTTATTAAAGGCGTGACAACATTTGTACTATCAGTAAAATTATTTGTCAATTTACCTAAAATCGTTCCTGGTCCATAGAATAGTACATTATCATTTAGTTTTGGTAATGCACTTAATTTGTCTTCCCCTAATATATCTTTTAATTCAACTGCTGATCCAAAGAAAGTTACTTTGTATGCATACGGCTTTCGGTTTCTTAATTCTACCCCGTTTAATTGTAGCTTACCATTTTTAAAAGGTTGTGAATTTAATTCTAAATTTGCATTTACTTTTTGTCTAGCATCAAAGCCCCCGACCACATTAAAATTATAGTAGTGTTTAAAGATCTTATTATTAATTCTATCTGCCGGAAGTGTAAAAGTTTTTGTAAACTCCGTAAAAATTTTAGCAATATCTTTTACGTCCTTTAGAGTTTGTGTAATTGATACTGTTTCATCTTTGAAAAGATTAACTTTTTCGCCCTCAATAAATAGCTCTAAATCTAATTTTGCCATTATCTAACATTTTGTATTCTGTCAAATGCATAATCGAAATCTAAAGTATATTGTATATTCGCCTTATCATTAACACCAATTTTTCTTTCTTGACTAGCCGTCTTGACAACTACCGGTAAAACTTTTAAAGCTTCATCTTCCAACCAAATTTGTTCTGCCATTAATAGTTGCTCTATAGGCTCATTTAAACACTCATTTAGAAGCGTTGTATTTAATTTAATACTATCGTTCCCTAAAACGTCAAAACGCTTTATATTGTGCTTATATTGATTGTAAGACATAGTTGTCTCGCTAAAAGTGTTTGCTTTGTAAGTACTGCTTTTAGTTTTTAAAGCCGTTGTTGATTTATTCGGGAACCAAAAAGATTGTAAAGCCCCAAACTTATTGTAAAATATAGCCCTATAATTCTCATATTTTGGTAAACAAATCTCCTCTAAAGTTAATGTAACTGATTGAGCAGTCCCCGTTGTAGAGGATATTGTAATTGTATCTCCCGTTTGAGCATTATCTGTAGTGATATTTAGATATTGTATTTTGTCTGCACTATCATTACTATCTGTTATTGATTGTGTCGTGCTTGTATCGTTCCAATTAGAATCTTCAACGTTCCAAAACTCGTCAACGAACTCCCACATACCTGAAGTTGAATCTGTTGTAGCCGTTGGATTGGTTTCGCTAAATACCGGTATTTTAATATCTCGCCCCCTTACGAAAGGTATACAAGTATTTGATTGTAATACCATTGGCGTAAAACTAGCAACGCTTGGAAGTATTGATTGCCTTGGGTTTGCTCCCTCGTCAAAATCTCCGTAGCCGTCAATAGCTAAATAATCAGATGATATAACATCTCCTAATTGAGATCCAGTTGCGTCTTTTAATATCGCATCTACTTCTACCCAAACTGCGTCAACTGCATTAGTAAAATACTCGGTTTCTAAATAATCTCTAATTAAACTTGATATATCAAATACAACGAATTGAGTAGAAGCAGTCCTTGTATATTTGGTTAGTGTATAAGTTGGCGTTGATGGTTTTGCAGTTGTGAAAACACCCGAGTAAATAAATATACTTATATTGGCAAATCTAACGTTACTTTCCTCGTCAAACTTAATAAAATAAGGGCTTCTTGCATTTATTATTGTACTCATTTCTTAATTTTTTTATTTGCTATTTTATTTTCTTTCTCCGTTTCTTTTGCAATTTTTTTAATTTGAGTTGCTATATCTTTTCCTACTGCTAATGCTAATTTTGGCATTATATATTTGTATGATAAATCTAAAGTCCTAGTAAAAAATAATCTAGCTTCTATTCCTTTATCTCTAATAGATCTTGCAATTACAAAACCAATTGATGCATAATTACCTTTTGCAAAAGTTCCGTCCTCGTTTCTAAATCTTATATTACGTTTTTTTGCCCATTCAGCAATTGTCTCGGGTGGTGGCATAGAATTTTTAAATCTATATGGGGAAAGAGCCGTTCCGATTGGCGAAGCTATTTTACCCCTTACTCCTTTATCAAGGAACTTACCATAATCAAGCATTTTAAATAAGATCTTTGGGCTTTGATCTTTTATATAATCGCCCTTAATACTATTATATAGATCTCTTGAAACGTTGCTTTTACCTTTTGTTAATCTTGTCCTAGATTGTTGTTGTAGATATTTAGCCCACAATTTAGCTGCTTTATTTACCTCTACGAATTGCATCTGTCAATGTTGTTTCTTACGATTATATTAAATTCAAAAGTCCAACCGGCTAGTGTATTTTCAAATCTATCTCTAAAAGGTATAGCCGTAGCCGTTTCTTTATTCACGTAAAAGTTCCCGTCATATTTATCGCCTTTAAATAATTTATCAGTTAAGTGATTGCCGATATTTAAAGTTGTGTTATGAACATATAGTTCGGTACTACCTTGATATAAGCTAGGCTCTTTTTCATCGTCAAGATCATCGTGAACAACATCCATTATTAATACGCTAATTTTGTAATTTATTGTTCCCCCCTCAAACGTTGCATTGCCAACGATTATATGAGCAAGGGGAAATATAGTTTGTTTATCTAAATCAACGTCCCCTATATCTCCATTTGTAACAGTATTTATATTGGGGTTTGCTAATAGTATATCTCTAATCTTTTCAATTACCTTAAAATAGTTTTGAGCCCCCAAATTTTGATCTATACTTACACTCATTATCTAAATTTCTTTTTTATGTTTTTATTTTCTTCTGCAATCTTTTCTTTTTCAAAAGCCAAATACGTCAAACATTGATTCATTCCAAGCTTCGTTACTTCTTCAAATCTCCTAATATCTCCCTTTGAAATTGCGTAAAGTTGTTGATACCAACCCCACTTCTTACCAAACCAGTCAATTGTTCCGGTATCTCCTCCTTGGGTAAATAACTCATCATAACGCTTGATAAGTCGATCCCTAAATGATAAAAAAAAACAATTGAACTTACTACTGCGTCCATTGGCATATCCAATAAGGTTTCGTGTAGCAGATCTCCCTCATAAGCTTGTATTGTATATTTGTCTCCGACTTTCTTTTGGATCGGTCTATATAATACTGCCATTGCTTTTTCAATTTCTTGTATCTTACCAATATAAGTATCTAAATCAATATACTCACCAAATGTCATTTCCTCTAAATTAGGAATGAAGCCAAATTCTCTTTCGCCTAATTTAAACGTTCTAACTAATTTAGGTTGTTGTTGTAATATATCAACTAAAGTTTCAATTACTCTTTGAAAATCAACAAGCGTCATTCCGGCTGCTTCCTCATAAGTTAAACCACAAAATATCTCTACCATTTTAAGCTGCAGAAATCTTTCGCTATTTGGATCTTCTGTATTTGCATTTAAAATTTTATCATATTTTTTATACTCACGTAGCGTAATGTCTGATAAATCTTGTGGAATACTAATTTTTACTTTTATGGTTTTCATACTTGTATAACGTTATGTTGAAAAAAATTTTAGAATAAATATAAAAAAAAAGGGGCTAGATAACTAAACCCCCTAAAAAAACTGCTTCTGTAATTTTGCCGTTTAGGACTCGGTATATGTTGATCCTAATGGTCTATGAATCTCTCGCATAGGTTTTTTTAATATATCTCTTTTTCATATTTGCTATACTCTTTCCAACCCTCGATATTTATTTGATAAAATATACCATTCATACATACTGGCACATCATTGTCAAGTTGCATTACTTCTACTCCTTTTCCTTTATTTATCGGTACTGTAATTCGCCTAGCAAGTAATTGTAAAAAATATATGTGTTGTTCCGGTGTAGTACTATTGTGAAAATCTACTACTTTTTCAAAAGCTTTTTCCATTATCTTATATTATATATTATTGTTCTTGCTTCTTGCTCTTTGTTTTCCCAATATCTCCATTTTTTAATATCGGCTTCCTCAATTGCTATTTTTTTGTTTATCTCGCATAATCTAATTTCTGCTTTTAGATCGTCTAATTGTGTTCTCATAATTTTAGTTTTTAAATAAATTCTTTGTATTTGTTTAGATCCATTCGGAACTTATATTCCTCTTTTGTTACTACTTCGCAACCCCATTCGCTTGCAACATAATTTATATGTTTGCTAGTTGTCGGGCTTGTTTTTCTGCCACCAACGTTCCAAGGCACTTTAACTAAATAAGCGTCTTTCTTTTCGGCTACAAGTGTATCATATGAATAAACCTTGTCCCCCTCTACTCGTAAGTTTTGTTTATATCTTTTCATCTTATTTAGATTTTAAGGTTATTAGTAGAGATACAACCGGCAAAGCATTCATTTCCGGTACAGTCTTATTTTCTTTGTGAAGTAAATAATCTTGGTATTTTTTTAAAGCGTCAAGATCCCAATTCATAAAGAGATCCGTAAGTAAAGTTGTGTTTCTCATTGTTTATTGTTTTTAAAAGTTATCTATACAAGCGTTGCCAAGTTCTTTTTGAGTGCAAGGCGATATGCCGAATGCACAACCAAATTTTTCTCCGGCTATTGTTTTTGCTTGATCTTGTGATCCGTCTATCCAAAATAATTGGTTGCCGTCCCAGTCAGTTAAAGGCATCCAAACTTTTTCGAAGCCATTGTGTAAAAATGTTATCCAAACTTTTTC
>TARA_R100000388_G_scaffold36150_2_pt1 | contig 12740 bp, 8 predicted proteins | sample TARA_R100000388 | Tara Oceans TARA_R100000388 (sample SAMEA2620360) | marine metagenome | biome: marine biome (ENVO:00000447); feature: surface water layer (ENVO:00002042); material: "saline water (ENVO:00002010), including plankton (ENVO:xxxxxxxx)" | depth 5 m | reverse complement strand
GTCAGTGCCGTCACCGGTAGGGTCATCGCTGGTAAAGGTCTTAATGACCATACGGCTGTCGATTGGGGTGCCCAGCCGAATGTCTACATTCTCCCCCTCAAACGCCTGCTGTCCTACACCCTCGCTAATCATGTTTGCAATGGTGGTGTAGGTGTCAGAACCTACAGTTCGGGTACCCAACGAAGCATTAGTTCGGGTATCTGTGCTGTTCACATCCGCCCAGTTGAAGGCATCCTGCGATCCGTAGAAGTCAGCCTCAATAAGTTCTGCCCCTGCAACCCCGTAGTTCACAGCGTCAATCACACTGCCATACGCCCCAGAGGTAAGGTCAGAGGTGTTGAGCTCAGTGATGTAGGAAGTTGCCCTGATAATGTGGGACTTAAAGTCTTGGGTCAGAACAGGAAGCGTAGAGTTCCGAAGGAATCGGCTTGAGTATTGTTGGGTTCCATCTGTTGCAATACCTGGAGTTCTTTGTCCGCTAGAGTCCGACCCCATATCAGTAAAGGAGTAGAACACGTTGCCTCCGTTGGCGATTGAAGTCCCTTGAGTCTCAAGAACGTTAGATGCAGTAAACACCCGGATGCACATACCTCCAAGGTTTCCTGCAGCCCCAACCATCTCCGTATTAGAAATAAGGTTCCCATCGCCGTCTCGTGTCCGCACGTGGGCGTAAAGGTTGGTTGCGTTTTGTGATCCGTCGCCCCCAAACGCAGAGGTTTTCAAGTCGGTAAACGACGGAGACTCAAAGACTTGTATGTAGTCATAAACAAAGTCTGATCCTTCAGCGGTCTCCGAAACAAGTCCTCCGTTCTGAGCTGCTTTGGAAAAAGCAGAAGGCGCAGGTGTAAAGTTGTACACGGTGCCTGTCCCGTCAGCAGCAGTGGAAAAGTACACCTCTGCGTACGGCTGAATCTTACTCTCTCCAAATCCTGGAGTAGCTTTGCTTAGCTTCACTCCTCCATCAGGACAAGCAGTAAACGACACCACGACATAAAGTCGCTGCCCTGAGGTAAGAGGCGTGCCTCCGCTGCCGTAGTTCTGAGATGCAATGTTTACGGAAGCAGAGTCTCCCGTGATAACCGTGCGTTTGATTGCAGAGGTAGGTACGGTTGATGAACCATCCTCACCGACAAACGAGGGCTGGTCTAGCGCAAAGAAGTCCTCGTCTTCTGCAGTTCTAACTGAAAGCTGAATGTGTCCAACACCTGCTTGATTGCTTGTGTCGAGAGGTCGAGGGAAGGAACCTAACTCTGCTCCTCCATCTCCGTCTCTGAATGACGGTTGGATGCCAGGCCCTGGAAGTCCTGTCTGCCCTGGAGAAGTAGTGTCTCCAGTAACCCCAAACACCGTGCCGCCTCTAAACTCAGCACTGTCGGCGTCATTCTCTCCATCAAGAAAGAACACTGACGGCGAGCGCCCGCGCACAAAAACATACACAAGACGCCCGAGGGTTTTGACCTGCATCGGCTCCGTCGAGCTGCAGCTCATCATCAATAGGTTGGCGGTGTAGTTCACCGGTATAGCGTCTGCCCCTGGAGCGTGAGGACTGTTGGGGGAGTAATGCGCTGCTGCTTTGGTGTCGTAGTATTCGATAAATACATCCGACAAAGATCCTCCAGAACCTCCTGTAAATGAAAGACTTGTATTGTCAACAATGTTTGCTGCAATCAGAGTTCCCGATATTGCAGTGTTGCCTCCTGCACCTGCGGTGTCCTGAGTCAGCTGGAGCTGTGCGGTGCTAGCAGTAGCCTCAATGTCAAGCTCGCCGTTGGTGTCCGCCAAGTCGATAGCCGCAGCAAGAGCAGTCACAATATTCGCTGCAGTCTGACTTGCTCCTCGAGTCGAGAAGTTGTATTCAGTTGCAGATACTCTGGCTCCCCCACTGGATAGTACGTTGGTGCCGGTAAATGTGACAGTCTTAGAGGGACTACTGTTGTCGATAAGTGTAAGGGTCTTGCCAGTGTACAGTCCGTCCTGCCCAGGCGTTTTAACTGTCGCCACAATGTTTGAGGTAGTGCTTGTTGCCCGCTCTCGTGTGGGTCCAATAAAGGATCCTGCAATATCTTGAGTTACAGTCACCACGTTGGTGGATACCGTAGCGGTTACGTTGATCGCAGATGCCCCGTCGATTGCTGTCTTCAGTTGGGTGGCTACGTCGTTAACAGCAGTCACGCTCTGGACCTGGACTACGACCTGACCATTGACTACAGTTCCCGTTGAGTTTACTCCGTCATCTCGGAAAACAAACTCTTCCTCATTGCCCAGCGTGTCCCTAACCTGAACCACTTGGTCATCTACCGCTGCAGGGTAGGTTCCTCCAGAGTTGAGGGTCAGTGACTGGACGCTGGCTGTCTGGGTGCCTGTGCCCGTAAAGTTAATGTTGGCTGCGCCGTTGGTAGCTGCTGAGGTGTGTCGCTTTGCGCGATAGACGTAGCCGTAGCAGGTAGAGCTGGTGCCCCGCATGAAGGTGACGGGGAAAATGTCGGTAACTTCTGATCGTTGGTCGTGGTTGTCGGCTACTACCTGATAGGAGGTAAGGTCGTACTGGTTGTCGTTGGTCCCATCCGCAGTATGGTCGTACGCGTCAAAGTTCAGTTCTTTGATAAACCGGAAGCCAGGGTGTGGACGTACACCCCCCTGAAGGGATCCATCGTGACCTGTCAGCTCGCTAAGTAACCCTTTGCCGACAGCAGTACGAGGTACAGACTTATCCCCGGAAGGCTGGGATAGGTCAATGGTCCACTTTGCGTCTACGTTCGGCACAGTCTCTCCAAGGATACGGGAACTTGCGGTTCAGCCAGTTCTGTCTGTTCTTACAACCGCAGTCTTTCTTCTGCTTGATTAGGCCAAAGGAGACAACTTTGATTGCCCATTTGACGGTATCTCCAACTCCACGGTGGTTGGGGCACCACCTATACTGTCGTACCTTGGGGGGCACCGCAGCGACTACGGGTTCAGCCTCTGACGCATTGTGGATGCGGTACTCAGGGCAAACAAGTTGACACGTCCCAGGAGAGGGTCGCCCTCCGTAGTAACCTCGGAGACAGGAGCCTTTGCTCCAATGTGGACAGTTGATTGTTTCTAGTTTCATTAGGACACCGTACAGGTAAGGGTTGCTAGGTTCACACCACAAATAGAAGTTCCGGTAGACACACTAGTGTATGTGCCGGCGGGGTTCGGAGAGGCAACGTCTTTCTCGTATTGACAAATAACCGCTCCCAGAAAGGTAACGTCGTTGCTGATTGAATAAGAGGCAAACAGGTTGAATTTGCCACCGGGGAAGCAAATAATGTTTGCAGCGTCGATTCTGAAGTGGAAAGTCCCTAGGCAGTTGTGGAAGTCCGGGTCGCAAGTCCTGGGTGTTCCAGTGGTTTCACCGTCGGGGCAGGTATTACCTGCACACACATCAACACCCATATTTGTATATGTTCCATTTGAGGGTCCGGGATTCTGAGTGCCTATCCACTGACAAGCTCCAAAAGATTGAACGGTGTAGTTGCCTCCTTTCAAAGTACCTATGTTGGCGCAAATGTCTGTATCGACACCAGGAACAATGCTTCCTGTAGGACCAGGACCCGGATCGGAGCAGGGGTTTGATGCGCTCGGGCTGTTAAAGCAATTACTAACTCCCTCGGCACAGCAGTACAAGCTCCGACTGATTGGGTTGGAGGATCCTCCGCTAAGAGAAAGATCCGGGAACGTAATCGTGTATGTCGTAGCGGAGTTAGGGTTTTGGGTGTTAGGGTCGCAGCAGCAGTCACACCCGAGCACGGCACAGTCGGTCAGGCCATCGCTCGTTGCTTTGGCGCAGTCCACAAACGGACTGTTTTGCGCTGAGCCGCTACAGGTAATGCTGCAGTCAATACCGCCAAATCTGTTAGGAAACGGACCTGACATGGCGACGTGGTGAGCAAAAGGACCTTGTATGTCGCCGCTCGGGTTACCGCCGCAGTCATTTGTGCTAACAAAAGCATCCCCGTCAAACTCTTTGCCGCAGCGTGAGTTGTTGTTGTAGCTGCTGTTTCCGGCAACGACGTTGAAGGGGTCTACGTCCTGCACTGAGTTTTCCGGGTCTAGAAAGTAAGCCTTATTGCCAAGACAGTGGGTTGTGCTTGCAGTAGTGTTAACTGCTTTGTTGCTGGCTTTAGCGGGATTACACCCAGAGCAAGAAGAACACCCCAGGTGGTATTTCCCTAAGGCGAATTCAGCAGAGTGGAAGTTGTATACGTTGGATATGTTTCCGGGTAAGTTGCAGGACCCACAAGACTGGTCGCACTCTACAGAGTCCAAGTAGAACCGGTGCTCGCATATTGCTTTGCACAAAGCTTCACCGCTCGAGACAGTACCTGAAGCTCCTCCGATACTTGCGAGTACATTTACACCGGATCCTCCACTCCCGTAAAGAGGAATGTTTCCTGCGCAGTCCCGAACAAATAGGCCGTCGATACCGTCAATAATGTTGCAGTTGTTTACGTCACTAAAAGGCGCCTTGAGGTCGGTGATGGTAGCGGCGGTAACCACCTGCTTCCCTGAGTTAAGTGTGAGTCGTATTTTGACTCCAACGTATGGAGTAGGAAGGGCCCTCAGATTGCCGGTGCTGCTGTCGTAATAGTTGTTGGCGGTTGGAAGAGTGTCGAAGTAATACGGGTTGCCTGAAGAGTCTTCTGCAAACACAACAGAGAAGAATGCGTCTCGTCGTATGTACACCGCCCCGCAGTCAATGTCTGCACAGCTGGTGCAGTTTGATCCTCCAATGCTTCTACCCGAACACTCGAACTCAGAGGTGTCGGGATCTACAGAACCACAGCCTGTGTCGTTGGAGTCCGAGCCTTTGCCTGCCCGATAGTCGTATGTGCCGCCACAGCCGCACTGGGTTTCAGCGACACAGTTGGGGCAAAGCTTAAGTTCTACAAACAGTGAGGCATTGTCTGAGCAGCAGCAACCTTGGAGTGAGGCAGCTCGCTTGAGGCTACCAACCTCGCTGCTGTTGGTGTCAATGTCATGCATCAAGAGAGCACCGGTGTTGGTGCTATCCCCGTCAACATAGACTCGACGCCGGAGGGTCACTGCGTGCAGACCGCCGCTGTGGTCACCAGGTAAGAGGTGCCGTCACTTGAAACTTCAGAGGAGGGATTAGTGGGGGTTTCGATCAACAAGATGTTTTTCTTGTGGATCGTGATTTGGCCATTGCTGGAGTTGTAGCTAACGTCGGTAACTACTTGAAGAGAGTTGGTCGGAACAGGGCTGGTGCCGTCCACCCCTGGCTCTCCCTTGTCTCCCTTCTCTCCCTTCTCTCCTCTAGGTCCCCGATTCCCTTGAATACCTTGGGGTCCTTGTTCTCCATCGTCTCCTCGAATCTGATTGAGAAACGCACCCAAGTCAAGGCTTTCAGCAAACGGTCCCTCCTGCGTACCGGACATCAGGTAAGGAACCCCCTGAGCTAAGTTTCGAACCCCGAAGTTTTGGTTGCCTTGAAGCATGGACTGACCAAGTTGGTAGTCCTGCTCTTCCTGAGATCCTTGAGTGTTTCGAGATCCGAAGCCCATGTCTTACTCCATTCCAAGACTGTAGATGTGGCGATCCTGATTGTCCACAGTGTTCTTTTGGAACTTCTTGGGGCTGCGCATCTGCATGTAGGACAGGTTGTCACCGATAGTCTTCAGCGCCTTGCGGTACTCAAGTTGCAGGAACTGCATCTTCTTGGCCGATACATCCTTCATGACGCCGAGGTTGATGGCTGCTGCAGCGGAGACCGCCTGCATCAACGACTGGAATCCTTGAGGCACGATCTCGTAGTGGATGTCTGTTTTGGATCCATACGCCGAAGTGTCGAACGCAACACGCACAGTCACTTGGTCGTCGCCGGCGTCGGTTGCTGCCAAGGTGTGGGAGTCGATCACTCGCTCCTCAACCACGGTTGCGTTGCCTGCAGTGTTCTTCAGCAGACGCAGGGTCGCTCCGACGTAGGAGTTCGGTCGACGGTCGATTGCACCCACGGCTACCTGCGATGGCAAACAGAGGGTAAGCGTCTTGCGGTCTGCAGAGAGCTGGCCATTCCCTTGGTTGTAGTGGGGGAGAAAGTCGCCGTTAGGAATGTAGAAGAGGTGGAGGCTAAGGTTTTTGTCTGGCTTTGGACGCACAGAAAGAAGGTTGCCTTCAAGCGACCAGTTAGGTCCGGACGGGTGGAACTGGCCTTCAGGTTTGTAGTCTGCGGTAATAATGTTGTCGCTGTTCATCTGAACAAGACGGAAGATCTCACCTACGTTGGGAGGCAGCTGGTAGTACTCGGTTCCCGACACCAAAGAGATTGCGTGTCGAACAACAACGGGATTGTCAAAGTTCAACGACAGGCGAGACAGGACGTTGACCATCTCCGGCATAATGACGTTGCGGACAAGAAAGTCGTTGCTGTACTTGGACGACGGCTCGTCAAGGTAGCCCCGGACACGCTCAATGACTGAGAACAAAAAGGACCCGGTACTATGCATGGCTGTAGATCTTTCCGGACGTCATGTCCTTCAGTGCGTCTCTGGTGCTCTCTAACGTCTCTCCGCCCTGACGTGCTCCCACAAACGGGGAGGTTGCAAGGTTTCTGTGGCTTTCATCCAAGCCCTTCTGCTTCGTCCACTTAAGCATGTCCTTCTTCTCCTCGGAGGACTCAAGAGCACCTGCGTGTCTTTCTGCTCTAGCCTCACGAGACTTACGCTTCATGCGTGCCATCTTCTCGTCGATAGGCATGCACAGAAGCTCAAGGAAGTTCTGGTCTAGTGGTTTGCGGTCAAAGGGCTCGTTTTGTACGTGAAGCTCTACGCACCTGCGTTGGTTCTGGTTTCGCCATGCTGCCAAAACAAAACTGCCGTACTCCCGATGGTAATACAAGAATAGCTCAGGGATCTTAACAGTCCGTCGAGCCCATCTAATCCACTCTCCGTCCGGCAAGACGAAGTGGCGTTCATCCATTTCTAGTCCGTCGTTATTCAACATGTCGCTACTCTAGCAAAAGACCCCCCCACCCGCGAAAGGCAGGGGGGCCCGAAAGGCAGGAGACCTTATTAGACGGTCTGATCTTGACCGTAGATACGGTCTTCAGTAATGCCGACCACCTTAAGTCCGGCAAACTGATCGGGGCAGACCTGCATGCGCAGGTAACCAGGCATTTGAGAAGCTTCGGTGACGAAGTTTCTACCGCCTGCGTTGGTGTAGATCGGCAACTGGTTGGTACCAGTACCGGTCAGAGCACCCGCCACAAACTCGAACGGAGCGAAGGCTGGGCCTTGATCGAAGCTCGAGGTTCCTGAGATGCTTGGTGGCACGTACTTCTTGTAGTTGCCGCCGCCCATCTTGAGCCCGTACATGGTTCCTTCTTCCACGTAGCAGGAGGTGTAGCCCGTGTAGGACTTACCATCCATCGTGAAGTTGAAGCCGGAGTTGAACTGGTCGTTTGCACCACCAGCGCTACCGCCTTCAGAACCTTGAGTGGCGAGCGAGGAGAGACGACCCGTACGGTCGAGGATCTCGCGGCCAATCTTGGTGGACTCGTAACCCAACCACACACCGTCGGACGCCACGAGGGTGTCGATGGTTTGACCGTGCTTGGCCTTCGCAGCGTGGAAGCGGCGGAGGATTTGACGGAGCGTGTGCTCGGTGAGAAGAGAGCTGTTCAAGTTGCGGAAGAGCGACTTGTGCTCGGGACGTTCGTTCACATTGATGTCTTCACCAAAGATGGATTCACCAGCGGCTGCTGCAGATGCAGAACCACCAACGGTACCAAGAAGGGTGTTGAACATGGTGGAGCTAGCGGAGCTGTCGCCACCCTTAAGGAACGAGTTGATACCGGCGATGTTGGTAAACTTAGCGCCGGAATCGGTGTAGTGGCTGTTGGCGTGAACAATCACGTCGGTATTCACTACGCTAGAGAATGCATCCACGTTAGAGACGAGACGCACGGTGTTGGTGATTTCGTCAACGAAATCCACAACCACCACTTGTCGAACGCCGGCAGACTCATTACGGCGGGCTTGGCCGATAGCGGAGCCCGATGAGTCTTCGTAGATGTCGAGTTGCTGGCCGACCATGAATCGGTCGATGGCTTTGTTGCCAGGCTCAAACTCAAGGTAGTAAGGACCTGAGCCAGAGGTGGACTTCGAGGTCACTGACGAGAGGACGTAACCGTCGTTCTGCGAGGTGTACCACGAGTTACACAAAGTCTGAGCGATGTTGCGGGAGAAGCCTTCGAGCTTCGGAGCAACGATCTGACCGATGAATGCCGGCGAAGCTTCAGCTTGCAGTTCACCAAGGGTGAATGCAATGTTGGCCACCATGGTGCGCATAGGCAGACCGAAGCGGTAAGGCTTCTGGTTCATGCCGTCAAGAGCATCAGGGAAGCTTTGGGTGACTTGTTGCTGGAACAAGCGGTCGCCAAAGGTTTCGTCGGTAGCATCACCGAACAGGGCGAAGTCATTACGGCTACGACCTTGTTCGAAGATACCGGTCAGACCGCCCATAAAGACCTTGAGGATCTTGTATTCACGGCCAAGGGCGTCCACGGGACCGACGCCCATCGAGCTGGTAACCATGTTCTCCCAGATGGGGTCCACCCCTGGAAGCATGATGTCGATGTTTTTGTTGATCACATCTTCGATACGCTCAACGTGCGTATTGAAAAGTTGACCGGATGAAATCAAAGCAGGCATTTTCGCCTATCTCCTTTTACAGCTTGGTGTTTCCTCCCGTCGAAACATCTGCTGCAATATCGAGCAAGGAGTCTTCGGCAAACTTCCGGGCTTTGTCGTAGACGGTTCCGGTAGTGTCCTTTCCTGGCTCGAACTTAGGCAGTTCGACGGGTTTCTTTTGGTAAAACGCGGTTTGACCAGCAGCTGTTTCCGGAGCCCGACCAAGTTTGTCGGGGTCTCCGATTACCGTCCGGTATCTATCTGCGACGGACTTCGCCGCCGTCTCTGAAGCAGTCTTGATAGTGCTGTCGTTGATCTCCCCTCCTGCTGCCCGCACCTTGCGGAGCTGGCTAAGGGTTTCACGTTGGACATCTTCACTAATCACTGCCATACGCTCAGAGTGTCCCTCGTCTCCATGAACACGCTTGAAAGCGTTGCTGATAGAGGCAAGGGAATCTTGAGACGTTACGGCTGAGACTGCGTTTGACAATTTGCCTTGAAGAGCTTCAAGCCTAAGTTGCTTCTCTCGCTCTTCAACCTGTTCGAGTCTTTGGTTGAGTTGGTCTACCCGAGGATCTTCCTGCGGGGCCTGTTGTGGTTGGCCTTGTTGGTCCTGAGGCATATTCTGACCTCTCATGCTTCCGATATATTCTTCGATTTGTTCTGGGGTATAGCCTTCGTACGTCATTACGTATCGAAGGTCTGCTTCTCGTTCTGTGTTAAGTTCGCCTTGTTGCCGCATCAAGTTCGACGCGGCTTCTTGGTACTCACGAAGGTTTTGGTTTTCCCGAATGGTTTGAGCCATCTGGGCTGCGGTGTAAGTTTCTCCGTCGATTGTGACCTTCTGGTCTAAGTTCACCTCAGGCGCAGATTCTTCTGCTTGAGGTTGCTCCTGTTGTGGAGTCTCTACAGGAGCAGGTGCCTCTGTAGGGGTTTCGGTTGGAGTTGCTTCTTCACTCATTGTTGTCTAGCTCCTGCCATTTGGGGCTGTTGTTGTGGTCTGGGCATTGGTCGCCCTTGTTGTTGCATACGCTTCATCGCCGCTTCTTCAGGCAGCGGCACGCCTTCCGGTAGGATGTTTCCTAGTCCCTGCTGGAGGAACTGTTTGTACTTCATAAACTCGTCTTGAACTGACGGGTCTGCCATGGCCATCTGGGGTCCGGCCATGAAAGATGTTAGAACCCGAAGCTGCAAGTTTGGTAGTGCTGTGTGAGGGGTCAAAATGATCTCGCCTGGAGACTCCCCGTTTCCGTAGAGCATCAGGCAGTTTTTAACCACCATCTCGTACGCTGCTCTTTCCTCCTCCATATAGATAGCGAAGTCCAGGCCTTCCTGCAAAGAAAGCAGCATTAGGCGTATCGGGTCTCCAAACCCAGGTGCAGCATAGAGTTGCAGTGCCTCCTGCTTCCGAGCTACCTCAGACCGGGGATTGGTCTCTTTGATGGTGATTCCGAGGTTGGCGATGGTCGGCAGGGGGTTGTCGGCAAACGACACAAAACCAGACTCGTTGTCGATAACTGCGCCTGCGAGGTCAAGAGTGAGGTTGTTGACGGGGATAGCTCTTCGGCTAAGTGCAAGTGCTCGAGAGGCTTGGGTCAACATTGCTCGGTGGCTTTGAGAGAACGCCTTCTCAATAGACCGCATGGGGGTCATCATCAGCTGGCGGTTCTTCTCATCGAGGAAGCCAAGCCCCGCAGCACTGTCGACTCGACCCTTGTTGGCGACGAGGTCGCGGAAGGGGTTGATCTGATCCATCAACTGTTTGGCATACTGCGCGGTCTTGCCGGGGAGATCGCCGGAGTTTACAGGTGCGATGTTGAACGGTCGGAAGCCAGGGTCGATTGCATCGGGTTCGTAAGGGAGAACACGAAGTCCTCGTCCGACATCCCGTAGTGCAGCACGTTCGTTGAACTGTCCTTGGGGCAGTACAAGAATCCCGTATTGGTCGATATCGCGGATGTTATTGAAGAGAGCCTTGAGCAGCTTCTCCATCTCTCGGCTAATCGAGAACAGCAGATCAAACAGACCAGCGCCGTAGAAAGACCCTGTCTCAATAAATCTAGCCACCCCGATTGGGCAGTACACCTCAACATCGGTGTATTCCTCGTCGGTGATTACATAGTCTCCGGAGGTGACGGCATACCGAGTTACGGTGTTGCGATGGCCAAGCATCCAGAGTTCACGAATACGAACCAGCTCGTATTGTGTTTCGGTCGGGTCACCGCCCTGACCGGTGTATCCACTGCCTCCGCTGTAGCGAAGACCTCCTGTGGTATTGCTAAGACGGTCTGCGTAGTCCGAGTCGTCCTGCGGAGCAGCCCCTGCTTCAACCGAGAAGTAGAACAACTTCTCTTTGTTTGTCTTGATTCTGCGCCCGAACTTCTCTACCAGATAGCTCATGGGCACAATGCGCTCACGAATCAGACCGCGCTGTTTGGTGTGATCGTGTCCCAGTGAAGGGAACGCGTACAGCTCTCGAGGGTGAACCACTTCAAGGTCTGCAGTCAAGCCGACTGTGGGGGAGTCGACCACGTGTCCTGCAATGCCGCAACATCCGCAAGTCGCAAGGATGTGGGCAAACTCCGTGAGGGTCTCCTCTGCCCGGTCTCGTGAAACCATGGCGTCTGCGATGACTTGAGCGATAGAGCGATCGCGCACCTGAGAAAGAGACGATCCTGACCTAAGAATCTTTGGGCGCACGTCCATCGCAGACAGGACGCCGACAACCCGGTCAATCGCTGACAGAAGTTCCTGGCTCTGGAACTCCATGTTCCCGTCCTCGTCGAGGTGGTGAGGCTGGAGCATTCCAGTCTCAGGATCAAATACGTCGAAGCGACGAGCGCCGTTGAGGTAGTACCACGCCAAAGACCACATCGTGTACCGATAGGAGTGGTTGGCTTCTTCTCTCTCAATGTGTCGGTCGATGACCTGACAGAGAGAGGCCTTATCCTTGGTTAGTGTGTAGGTATCCTCAGGCATCGTCCTTGTCCGTATTCGCTGCCGCCCCTCGAGGGACGTAACCAGGAGGCACGTAAGTACGAACGGCCTCTACGCTAGGTAAATTCAGATCCTCCTGCGGTCTATAAGAGGCAGGACTTTGTAGGGGGGCTTTTTGCCGCATAGGAGCCCCAACCACCTCTGCACCTTTTATGCTGTAATAGACCTCCATTACACGCTCAAAGAACGCAAGAGGCACCACCACATGGTTGGGGTGGATTTGTAGTTCAGACTTTGCTTCTTCCATCTGGCTCCTGCTTTCTCTGCATCAAAAGCGCCAAGTCGTCTAGCGATAGGTTTTGTAGGGGCAGACCAAACAGGATTGGGTTTCCATGTTGGTCGCGGGTTTCCCCTTGTTGAAGTTTCTCTATCACAGACATGTCTTCTGATTGTTCTTGGACTGCCTTTCCAGGCTTGCCTCGAATGATATACATAGACATAGAAACAGTATCAAGTTCGTCGTCGTGCTGCAGACCGCCGTCACGAGCTTCCGGGTTGAACTGCTCGATCTGATCCACCAGCGCACGCCATGGCTTACGGTTGCGATCACGAAGAGGAATCTTGATCTTGCCGTAGTCAAACCGACGCAAGAGGGCGGCAATCTTTGCCGACTTGGAAGTCATGCCGGGGTTGAACTTCTTGATGCGGGGCAGGTGTTGGACGTTGGCCATGTCCGACGCTCGAGTGCTGACAATAGAATAAAGAGTGTCGTAGACACTAAGTCCTTCTTTGATGCCTTCGACGTGAACAGTGGGGCAACGCCACTTGTCGGCCATCTGCAACACGGCGTCGATTAGCTTTTGCTGCTGACACTGTGCTGACCACATATCAAACACAAACAACTCGTTATCTTTGTTGACACCCATCAGGGTGCACACCTTGGAGTCTGAGTCCTTTGTGGAGGTGTACGAGGTATCAACCGCCATAAACAAACGACAAGACGCAAGAAGAGAACCAAGGGTTTGCTTCCGCAACTCGTCATTTGTGTGCCAACACACTATGGTGTTGGAACTATGTGGATCGACTTCGAACTCTTCATCAGGCTCCTCAAACCAATATCCGTGCTTCTCC
>TARA_R100000388_G_scaffold42650_1_pt1 | contig 12871 bp, 6 predicted proteins | sample TARA_R100000388 | Tara Oceans TARA_R100000388 (sample SAMEA2620360) | marine metagenome | biome: marine biome (ENVO:00000447); feature: surface water layer (ENVO:00002042); material: "saline water (ENVO:00002010), including plankton (ENVO:xxxxxxxx)" | depth 5 m | reverse complement strand
TCAAACATAACAAAGCCATTTGTTCTTGGATACTCATTTTCAAAAATATAGTTGTCTAGATAAGACGAAGAAAGAGACCATTGGATCTTTTCTTTCTTTGATCCATCATATGGATAGGCTTTGTAAATTCTTTCAATAGATGTTTTATAGTATTGTTCAGCAGAGCCATATTTTGCAAAGTTTGCTGGTCTTGAAAAATCAATTGTTGGAACGAGGCGCTCTTTGTTTTCTAGTTCTGCACGAACATATCCAGCAGACTCTATTTGGTTGCCCAAAGAGTCTAAGCTTGCAGAAGATATAAACTTGCTACTCTTTGTTGCTTGTGGATTTGATTTTCCAAAAAGCGAACTTAGACTGTTGCTTTTGTCACCGTATTTTGCCATTAATCTTCAACCTTAAACTTAAAAATCTCTGATTGTTCTTGATAACTTCCGTTTTTGTAATATGCCAACTTGATCCCGTAAGCATATCCGCTTTCTAACAGGTCAATATTTAAATTAAAATAATTACCCTCTTTATCATATGACATTCTGGTGTATGACTCATCGCTTCCATCAGATTGTGGAGAGGATGCAGAGCCTGTGCCATATGGTATTACTTCTAAATCATCTACAATTCTAAATACTTTATAGTAAGCATTTTCAATTATTTTATTTTCTATTTCTGCATTAGCAACAGTATAAATTGTAGGACTCCATCCCTTCTCTCTGACATATAATCTAAATGTTGCATTTTCGGATCTAGAGTATACTTGTTTTAAGTTTGTAATTTTATTAACATATTCTGGGCTTGGATTAGAGTTGGAAGCATTAAAAGAATATACTTCAATTGCACTCCCAGTATGATATTGAATAGCTCCTTGACTTCCAGAATTCCATACCGGAAAAACAGTTGTAATTGAAGAACTCACTGCTGGAAATACCACACTTGCTGTGTATATACCTGTTTCGTATTTACCCCCGACAGATGCAGTTTGATGACCGTCTGCGGTGATCCCCCCTCCAATTGCAAGCTTAATTGGGTCACCTGTTGGTGTTACGTTTAGTGCAGATCCAGAATAAAGACTTACAAAGATGGTGTCTTTAAAGTCTAGTGTAGGTATGTCTTTCAGTTGACCCTTAATGTAGTTGTACAAATATAGCGTGTTTATATTGTCCTCTGCTGGCGCTAAAGCACTGCTAAGATAAAAATTTCCTGCATCATCTTTTTTGGAAGAATCCCATCTAGCTTCAAGCACTGGCCTCTTAAAGAAAAATTCACTTGATCTAGAAAAAAACTTTTTTGTGTAATATGATTGAGAACCTGTTTCAAAACTTCCCGACAATTTGATTCCAAATCCATACCTAGCTAGACCTGAGCCAGATCCATGAAGAAACCTTTCCACCATTTCAGTAACATTAATCTCTAAGCTCTCTGTTCCGTCTTCAAAGTATTGACTTTTCACATATTTATTTTGTGGCTCATCAATAAAGTCTCCGCCTTCTTCGGTCCACTGAGTGCCCAAAGAAGACATAATCCAATTTGATCCGTCAATTCTATCATAGGTCTGATCTGTGTATTCATCCATATCCAAGCCGCTTCCCTCTTGCCAAGAAGCTGATATTGGCTGGACGACAATATGAAACTTTTTTGGTAGCGTAGATGCATGCCTAGCATTATACAATTTTAAGTACCATGAAACTGAGCCACTTTCAGGAATTGTTGGCACACTAGCACTGCGATCAGACTCAATACCATCAAAAGGAAAATTAATTAATATTCTTGATTTTTCTGATGACAGACCTGAAGATCCAGATGTTTGCCCCACTATATAAAAAGCTTCAAGAATATCGGCTGCACCCATATTAGAGCCTGTGCCTCTGCCAACTAAATTTGATCTAAAAGCATTTGTAATTGTATTGTCAGCACTAGCTGTGTATCTATAGATTGCCATTATCTAACAGTTCCTACAATGTCTGAGTCTGGGTATTTCACTTCAAAAACTACATCGTCTCTACCCAACAGAAGCCTACCATCTGGAGAAGTGTTTGCTTTTATATCATAAGATGTTGTAGAATACAGCGAACCAGTTTTTCTATCTATTTTTACAGATATAACATCCAGCAAGCCATCTACATCTTTTAAAGTTTTAAACATATCACTAATTCTTATAGGTTGACCTATATCATATTTTGTATTTAATATTTCTGACTTCAATGCATCAATTGAATTTTGCAAAACCTCAAACTTGTTTTTCTCTTCATCTGCAATGATGTCAATTTTTATTCCGATATTTACAACTCTTCCATCAAGAATATCAATTGTGTCATTTATCATTTTATATCTTGATAAGTAATTTTTTAAATTTTTCTTCAAAGTACTTGTTGCTTCTGTCAAATTTCCTTCTGCATCTTCAGAAACAATATATAAATTAAGATTTCTTTTGAAAGAATCCTCATCTTGTACAATATTACATCTTTTAACTGCTCCAAACTTCGGAGGCATATTGTAAATTACAGATTTATAATCACTTGATGTTACTGCTCTATTTTGAGATGTAAATGCTCCATATGCTCTATATTTTAATTCTTGAACACTAGGAGTAGAAACAGCGCCAATAATTGGATTTTCATTTTCAAACTCTAAAGAATTTATAACATTTCTAACAGATTGTTGGGCCAACGTGTCTATATTAGCAAAACTATAACGCTGATCAGATACAGAAGTTAAACTTCGGGCTCCAATGTTTGTATTATTTGTAGTATTAACTCGGTATTCAATAGTTAGAGTCGTATTAGTCGGTGAAATACCCATCTTTTCTGTTTCAATCAAGTTTGTTGGATCAAAACTTTCATCAACAACATAATCTTTTCCATTAACATTTAATATTACTTTGCTAGGGTCACTGATAATTTCGTTTGTTAAATTAGCCTCAGATCCGTATCCAAATTGAAGATAAAATTGATTACTTAATTGTTCAAAGACAAATCTTCTTGGAACTCTTTTTGGTTTTAGAATTGATTTTACTCTATCGCTGTCAGCACCTTTATTTACAATTGGCACATAAATTGTATCTTGTGTTAAATAATCTACTTCGTAATATTGATTTCCGTTTGTATCAAAAACCGATACTATTTCAGATATGTTTGTGTCTGCTATTCCAATTTTTCTAAATCTTTGAAAGTCTCCGACTTCAACAGTTTTTCTTTTTATTTGACCAGAAACAACCTGACCATATGCTTTAATCGCATACGCAGTTGGAACTCCAGTAGTTGGATCAACATTTGATACCACAACCTCATTACTAGCTAAAGAAAAATCCACATCTTCATTTAATGTGTAAGACGCTTGGTTTCCGGAAGATCCGAATACTGTTCCCTTCTTTAATATTGGAGCATATCTTAAATCAGGCTGAACTCCTGTAGAATTTGCAGGAACAACAATATAAAGTGTCACTATGCCACTAGCAACTGGGTATCCTTTGTATTTATAACCCATTTGTCTAGCTAATTTTATGATATTATTGCTTTCTATTGCAGTTTCTAGGAAAGACTCGTTTACATTGTAATCCATGTAAAAAGATAAAATGTCTCCAACATATGAAACAGTGTCTAACATGATTGATCCAAACGATGCTTCATTGAAGTCTTTATATACGTTTGGATAATATCTTTTTACATGATTAATTAAGTCTCTTTTGATAGACTCAAAATCTCTACTGGTATAATTGATAGGAACTATATCTTTATTCTCAAATGGCAACTTACTAACTCCTTAAATTAATTAGTTTATTATTGATTATTCTTCAAGTTTATCTTAAGAGAATCGGATATTCCTCTAGAATTTATTGTATAGCTTATTGATATAAATAGCTTATTGTAGTCAGCAGGCGTAAAATCATCTCCATTTTCAATCAATATTTTTCTAATTTGTATAAATGGCATATATGTAGAGACTTGTTGCTTAATACTAAAATCCATTTCTAGTCTGACTGCTGGTGTTATATTTTCAAAGATATACCTTTTGATGCCAACTCCAAATAGCGGATCCATCATTCTTTCTCCGGGAGATGTCAGTACTAAACATTTTAAATTTTGCTTTGCAACTTCTTTAATAGACTTTAGCATTTCATAGCCGTAGTCTGAATCTAAAGATAGTGGTAATCGTGGAGCATATGTATTAGTTGGCATTTTTCTATTCTCCTGTGTAATCAAACCTCTTACTGTTGAATACAATTGTTGCCGCTCTTTCTAGCGCTGCTTTTGTTTCATTCAGGGCTGTTATAACCTCTGCGTTTTCAGCGGTGTAATATTGCATTGCAGAAAATGAGCTAAAGTGTAACATATTTTCTAGTGGAAAACATATCTTTCTTAGTGACTCGTATTCATCACTATTAATTAGTTCATTTCTTAAAATGTCATATTGCTCTTTAAGAATACCAAGATCTTGGCTGACCAAATCAGAAATATTTAAAAATTGAGCGATTGTAAGGTCTTTATCTATTTCTTGTTCTCTATTAAACATCGGAATGACTACTGAAAACGTTCCGTCAGAAGTATACACATCTTGTGGAAGAATCTCAGCGTTAGACCCCAAATCTATTCCATTTTCTTTAGCTTGCTCATAAGTTGGGAATTGGTCTCCTAAGATTCTTTTAAACGACGGTAGCTGACCGTCTAGACAAATAATAGACTTGTCAAGGCTCATAGTTATATATCTAGCTAATGTAAAGATAGGCTTTACATCTCCAATCTGTTCCAGAGGATATTGATCAAACAAAGTTTCACAAAAATCTTTTATTGTAGAATCTTTACTATGCATTGGGTCATCGGGCCAATATGCAATTCCGTAACACATTCTAGACCCTATCTTAATGCTGCTAAACACATCAGAAAGCGGAGTATCTTCTGAAAAAATGTTGTCTTGAAGCGCTTTAAGTAATATTATTCTTATGTTTTCTAAATTAGCAACACCTCTAAAGGAATTATCTCTTGATTCCCAGTTTTCATTATATTTTGATTGATTTTCAGAAAAACTTGTAACTTTAACATAGTTTTGAGTAAAAAATATCCCTCTTCTGAAATATTTATAGCTATCTTCTCCAAAAAGGCTGTATTCTGAGGTTGGGTTTACACCAACAGAATTAAGCTCTTTGCCTTCAAATCTTTCATTAATATATCCTTGACCAGCGTAGCTATGTACAGGAAGAGACCCAAGTGGATACAAAAATACTCCGTCTAATTCAGATGCAATTTTAGGATTTGGAACAGATTTAATTACGTTTAAAAACCTATTGTAAACATCATAAAAATTACTATCTATGTAATAATCTATTCCCCTATCTTCACCTGTATATCCTGTAATTTCTATATCACTTTTACCAGTGATATAATCAAAGACCTGATTATATACTGTTGTTAACTTGGCTAGTTCAGGTCCGATATCTGTTTTTAACATTGTTTTTATATATTTTTTTGATATTTCATAAAAATTATTATTTTTTATTGGGTATTCAAACTTTGAATAATATATTGTAGATCTCAAGAAATATTCTAAGACATAAACTCTCGCATGCGCCTCTAAAACACCAATTAACATTCCATACTGTTTAGGTCCTATCTGTTCATCATTGGGGTTTTCATAATCACCTATATTGTAACTATCTGATATTTTTTGCTTTATGGCATCATAATTGATAATTTGATTCACTCCAGATGATAAAGTATTAGAATATTGCTGCAACTCAGTTTGATCTGCTGTCCACGAGGAAGCAATTCTTTTGGCAATATTTTCCAAAATTGTTTTAAAAATTAAAGAATAAAATTTGTCCTCTAACTCGTTGAATCCGGTCAACTCTTGCACTAAACCATAGAGTTTAGATGGAAGTGAGGGAATTTTAATCGCATCCGATTCAATGACCGAAAATGTGAGACCATCTTCTCCCTCGTCCGTGACGTATATATCATCCTCTGGGGCATATTGTTTTTGGTAATTCCACACTGTACCATATAAAATTCTTTGCTGCTGAGTTAAACCGTTTGATGATTGCACAGTTTTTGAAGGTTCTGTTTGATTAATTATTTCAATCACAGACTCTGGAGTGGGATAAGCCTCAATTACAGCAGTATCTAACTCTGTATAGTTAACTATTAGATCTGTAATGCCTATTTCTCCATCAGGGGTCAATATCATCTTTGGCAGTTCGTATTCGCCAAACTGGGTGCCGTACATATACAAATTTCCTGATGTATTACTAAAAACAAGATTTTCTTTTGACAATACTTCGTTTACTAATTTGTCAAACCTTTCTCCAAGCTTTAAATAATACTGCATACTTTCAGTTGTTAAAAAGGCCCTTGATGGACTAAGTAACGTTTCTGATACCCTTTCCATGAAAAAATCTTGATTTTTTGCTTTCAAGTTGGCTGTTGATATTAGTCCAGAGTCTCCATCAGAATCAAAAATATTTGGAGTTGTTGTATTTGCTCCCTTGGATATTTCAAGAGCGTTGACCATATTTTTCATTTTATCAACTTTGCTTTTTAGTTCATAATAAAATGTTTTTTCAATAATAATATCAGATGGACACTTCATCTTCATTTGCTCATAGAGTTCTTGAGCAATGTCTACACATACTTCTGGATTTTTGTATGTCTGTGTGATGTCTTGTTGAGTTTGGTCTATTACTTTTTCAGAAATATTATCTCCTATGCATGCAAAGAATGTTTCTACTTTTGTTGTGTTATTGAGATAAAAATGCACATTTGGATAGGACTCTTTAGTTAACATTAAAATTTCTTTTAAAAGATCTCTTGAAGAACTACCACGATATAAACTCAACAACTCTGTTGGCGTTGTCATGTTTGAAACTGCATCTAAATATTGCACTGCACTTGTTTTAGAAACATACAATACATCCTCTGTTAAGACCTCTTCATCGGATAGTACAGGTACTCCACAAGAACTAAATATGACTGCTAAAGATGATTCATAAACGATATCGTCAAATATACCGATTGAATCTTTTATCATATCATTTGTATTTGATCCTCCATAATCTTTTACTATTGTATTATCAATTGATATTTTAGAATCAGCCAAGGTATCACCACAGCCTTTTAAAGACCTGCCTTGAATTTTTGCTATCAATTGTTCTATGAGATATATGATCGCATTTAAAATTAAGTGAGATAAAATTCTTTCTAATAACCAAACAATTATGTTACCTATACCTTCAAGCATGTCAAAAGTTGGTATTTCTGTGGTAAAAGAGGGTATGTCAAAATCAAAATCAAATGAACTGTTTGGAGCTTCTAAAGATAAATTCCCAATGCTTGGATACGACCCGCCTGAAAATGAAAAGTTTCCAGAGTCAAAACCAGATTGACCTATAGTAAAATTTCTTAGTTCTTCTAAGCTAAAATCACTTATATCAAAGCCTTGTGCATCAAAATCAATGTTGCCAAAGCTGGGTGCCGATATGCTTCCTAAATCTAAAGAAAACGATGAAAAATAATCTTTTCCAATCAAATCTACAAGTCTGTCTATTTCTATGTGTCGTAATATGATATTCCACAACTTATCAAGACCACCTAGCCCTAATTTCCACCTTAATGAATTAAGCCAGTCAGCGTCCGAAAATTTATCTCCTGTTTTAATTTCAAAAGAATCTCTAAATCCTGCTCCTAAAAGCCTAAATGCAAAATCTGCGTCATAATCTCCTAAATTTAAGTTACCAAGATTTATATTTGGATCTAAGAAATCTAGTGATCCCCCGAAAAGCGATCCAAAAGAAAAGTCAAACGCTTTATCATATGCTGATGATCCAAAATACGTATCTAAATCAAATAAAGTCTTTTTTAGAATAAATTCAAAATCAAATGAAATATCAAAATCTATATCACCAGACTGACTAATTTTTTTAACTTTTGTGCTTACTGCTTGATTTTTTGATCTATATTCTATAGTTGGCTTGGGATCAATAACAAAAATTTCTATAAAATCTTTTACAGTTAGTGAGGGAACACACATTTCTCTTTGTTTTAAAAACATTAAACCCACTCTTGGACTATTAAACGGATAGCTGTTTTTAAAATCGCTAAATCCCTTTTCTAATCCCACTACCCCATCAGTTATCTCTCCTGAGTAATAAGCACTTATTGGAATATAATCTGGGCCAAATCTTATATTTATAAACCCCAAAGAGTCTGTTGATTGTGCAGGCTTATTTAATTGAACCACATCAGATACTGGTATATCATTTTCTTTTAATAAAAATCTAATTTTTGAGTATGCATCTGACAGCGACTTGTTTGCTTTTTGAAAATCAAATCCTTTTATCAGATAATCTTCTTTTAGATAAGAGATGTATTTGCTTTTCAAACAATTTGATAACTTTTTTTCGTTAGCATCAAGAGAACTAATGGGAATTTGTATTTCTAACTCACTATAATTCAATATTAAAGTTGTGACATCTTCATCATCTTTTGGTTCTGCTACATCATTATCTAAAATATACTGAACGTAAGTCGCTGGAAATATAACCCACATTCTTAATTTTGAATTTGGTCTAGACGGGAGATACAAATCTAAAACTTTACAACTCAAATATCCATTTAAGAATTGCTGCTTTTCTGAATCTGTAGCTTGAATTCCCAAATATTCAAATAATTGATCTGTAGCGATTTTCTTTGCATCTTCTTTGTTTTTTTGTAAATTTTCGCCACCTTGGACACATGCCTCTGGTAATTTAGCACATACCCAATAATTACCTACTTGTGCATCATAGTATGGATTGTCTAATGTCCACCAATCTGGCTTTAAAACTACTCCAAGTGGAGACATTTTTTGCAGTTCTATCGGTGATTTTTGAAGTATTAAATCTTTATAATTAAAAGTAGGCTCTATAAATTTTGATAAAATAAACCCATAATTTTTAGGGTTCTCATCTTCATCTAAAGTTGCAACATAAGCCCATTTATTATTTCCTGTAACCCATTCTCTTAGTAAAGATACGCCTGAAGTTGGCGTTAGTTTTTCTACTATACCAGATGAATTATTAGGCTTAACTCTCATTGGTATGAGTTGTGTTTTTGATGAAATATATCCATCTCCTGTTGTAACGATATGTGTAATTTCTGCCATTTTATACTACCAATGCTTAGTTAGTCCTATTATATTTGCTTATTATAAAATTAGATCCACCAGCTTTTAAGTGGTCTAGTTGACTTGTTTTAATATTAACAAGGTTATTTATGTGAGAAGGAAAATCCATAATAGCCATTTGTGTTGCATCAACTGTGCAAGCCACTGCTGCCTCTATTGACGGGACGGCGATGGGTGGAATAGTTGGTGCTATTATATGAGTATGAGCCGCCATTGCTGCATCTAATGCTACTTGCTTCGTAGCTAAAGAATTTACTAAAGAGTTTAAACTTGATAATCTCTTCATCATATGATTTAGTATAGAAAGAAGATCATTTCCTTTTACCATAGGCTGCAAATCCTTGTCATCGTTACCAGCTATTAAATCAATTCCTTTTATCTGAACTAGTGCTCCGCCTAAAGAGTTTTGATCTTCTGTTAAGGTTACTAACTTAATTCCTTCTCTTCCTATAATCCTAACACTGTCAGCTTTTATTCCAATTCCAGATCTAGCCACTGAATTTCCTACGTTTCCATCTACTAAATTAAAATTACTATCAATGTCTGTTTTTTGACTAATGTGAATTCTTGCTGCATCTTTTTCAAAGTCTGGGTCTATATAAACTTTTTCTCCGTTTTCATCCGTTTCAAAAATTTCGCTAGATTTTCTTCCAACAACTATATCAATTGAGCCAGCTTGTGCGTCTCCTCTACCTCCATATCCAGATAAAAGACCAGCGGGTCGGTCCCTGCCCATAACTATTTCCGAATTATTTTGACCTTTCGCTGCGACAGTTTCGCATGGGGCTTTTCTATAGTTTGGAAGTGCCTCAATCTTTCTATCGCATCCGATGCCCTCTAAAGACGCTCTTTCTTTTATTGTTGCATTTTGTATCTTTATCTTTGTTTGAGGAGCAACATTTGATAAATCACTCGGTTTTTTTATATCACATCTAGACATAGATTTCTCCTATTTAAATTGCTCACTCATAAACACTTTATCAGAGGTTTTGCGACCGGTTTCTACACTTTCCTCTAAAACATAAACAGCATAATTGTATCTAACTCCATTTTTAATGACGCCTGATTTTGAAGAAACGAATTCTGTTCCATTAAACCAATTAAGTCTTGGAACTTGAACTTCCCAAACATACGGTCCAATATCGCTTGGATATATTCCAAACAAATATGCGTTTTCCAACAGCCAGTTCCAAGATAATAGATCATAAAAATTATCATTATCTTCTTGCATGCCATTATTGCCAAACTGGAATACCAAACCAGTTTCAAATGAGCTGTGGAAACTATCAACTGGACCTAAAGAAGATTCTATTTTTTGTAAATAATAATCATAATCATTTCTATATTTATGATTTTTCCACCCTCTTGACACTCTAAATATACCTGATATGTTATTAGTTGACAGTTCATCTTTTGTTATGACAGAATTATCTAAAAATTTAAGCCATGCAAAATTTAATGATTCAATTCTTTTTGCTGCTAAAATGTGAAGTTTCTGCTTTCTACCATTTAAAACAGAAGGAACATTAACTAAATTATCTGCGTAATCGGATATTTCTCCATAAGAATATACTCTAACACTGTTTCTTCTTAATGATTTTAAGTCACGATTAGTTTGCCAATTGTCTGGCTTTATTGCAATATCATTAATCAATTTCACTTTTGTTGCAATATTTTGTCTAACTATTTTTGTTGGCTCACTTATTAAATTTCCATTTTTATCTACTTTTTGTTTTAGTATTCCTGCTATAGTATTTTTTTCTGGTAATAAAAAACCTCCGTTAGTGCTATAAAAATTACCACCTTTACTTGTCAAAGTAGGATAATTATTTTGAGCAACAACAGGAACTTGAGAGCCGACATTTAATTGCTGACCCGGAGATAGTACAATCGGATTGCTTTCATCTGCATAGACTCCAATTGGACCCCAAAGCGCTTCTCCAAGCCAGTTATATCCATTTCTTTGTCTTTTTGCATTACCGGCAGAAAACCTCTTTAGCCTTTCTAAAGCTTTTTGATCACCTTGATTTGCCTTTTTTATATATGCATTTTTATACCCTGCTGCAAGATATGACCAATGAAGCTTATCAAACGCTTGCGCTGCTGTATAGCCTTGATTATAAGCAGCGTTGCGGAGGTCTTCAAATCTTAAAACTGTCAGAGCCCATCTGTCCATTGTTATTCTAGGATCTAAGGCGTTGTAATATCCTGCCACTTTCTTTCCAGTTCTTAAAGGCGGCGGTGGATTTGCTGCGGCCATTCTATCATCGCCTGCCTCAAGACCTTCAAGATAACTTACATCTCTAGCTACTATGTTCCCGCTGCCATCTATATCTGGCAAGATGGTTGCACCATCTGTATACCCTATCTTTTGCTTTATATCATCTGGTAAAAATGAGCAAGCTTTTTTTATAAAAGAAAGTTTTTTTGCTGCACCCATACCAGTGTTATTTGTTATCTGAAAAAGTCCAAAGCCCGGTCCATACATTGGATATGGCTGACTTTTGTTCTCCCTAGCATTTGGATTCATTCCAGATTCACCACCCGCCTGAACTATCGCCGCTGCTGACCATGAAGCTGACCACCCGAGACCCAAAGTCATTCTATCAAAAATGTACTGTGCAGCTTGAACTCTAGCTGGGTCATCAGCAATATTGTTTCCTCTGTATGTTCTAAATGTAGGTATTTTATTTCTTACAGCACTCACGGAGGCTGGGGTTCCCGGAGGTAGATCTCCAGCTTGATAAGAAAAAGGTGAACCTCCGTTAATGTAGTTGCCATCTGCTGGTAATGTTGGTACGCTTCCTGCGCCTCCACCTAGAAAAGACGCTTTTGGATTTTGTTGATTATATGCAGTGTTAATCGTCATCCTTTCATAGTTGACCGGCTTTAAGTAAATTCCTCCAATTTGACCCGCACCTCTATCAACAAAATCAACCCACACTAGTGATCCTAGCTGCGGAGTGAGCGAAGCAATTGAAGAATCAGTGCTTGAAAACAAAGGATACATTTTTATAATTTGATTATCATCAGGCTTAACTTTATTTACTTCTCCATAGCTTTGACCAGAAGAAGATTGCGATGAGTTATCTGATTCTGGTAAAGTTTTTGGAATCGGTAAATGTACATGAAGTTCGGGTATTCTTACTCTGATTGTTAACATTGGGGTAACATCAGCTTGGGATCTTCCATTTTGTAATTCTGCTCTTTGAATCCAGTTTTTAGTTAATGAAGCAGGGTTTGGATTGTCTGGTGTGGCTTCAATTCTTAGCACAACTCCAATATAAGGACCACTCTCTTTATATAAGTCTGGTACTAGTTGGCTACCTATGATTGCCCTTGTTTGACCAAAAAAATCAGTTTGAGCTAATGGACCAATGCCCATGCCAGATAAATTTTCTCTTAACTTTGTATCAAATAGAGGATTTAATGTGCCATATTGTGCATTTAAATAAATGTAATCGCTTGTAGAAGAGGCATCAGCCCCAATTGTGCCAGATATTGTTTGCAAATTTGATGGACTAGCCATTAGCCTGTCTCCTTAATTAAGTCAAACAACTCCTCCTTGTCTTGGCTGCTTAACTCATCAGAACCTGCTGTTTTCTTTTGAATAAGTGCACTTACTTTTACAAGTTGTTCATTTGATCTTTGTAAGGTTTCAACATATTTAGCAGCGACAGTTCCAACTTTTTCTTTGCGTTCGTCGTCTTTTTTCATATAATCCATC
>TARA_R100000388_G_scaffold92169_1_pt1 | contig 12874 bp, 16 predicted proteins | sample TARA_R100000388 | Tara Oceans TARA_R100000388 (sample SAMEA2620360) | marine metagenome | biome: marine biome (ENVO:00000447); feature: surface water layer (ENVO:00002042); material: "saline water (ENVO:00002010), including plankton (ENVO:xxxxxxxx)" | depth 5 m | reverse complement strand
ACATAGAAACAAGCCGTGATGGTATTACCACACCATTGAATCACATCTTGCGCGACTTCATGTTGCGTCGTTCTATGGATGACCCGCGCATCGCTGGTGAAATGCCGGACTTGGTTGAAACAATCATCCCACTTGAATTGGCACCCGAAGCAATCAAACAATACAAACTTGAATACAACTCTTGGATGCAAGAGTGGGTCAAGCAACAGGCTGATTGGGGTTCAACAGACGCGGGATTCGCTCTCAACATGATGACTCAACTCCGACACATTGCAGGTCGCCTCAAAGTTGACGCGGCTGTTAAGTGGGCGACTACTTACTTTGAAGACAGCGGCAAACCTTTGGTCATTTTTGCGCACCACAAAGATGTCATTGCAACACTTTACAACAGGTTGCGAGAGAACTTTCCAAGCACGCGCTTCATCAACGGCGAATCGTCGGAGACTGATAGACAGCAAAACATACTGCACTTCCAACAAGGGAGTGTTGATTTCCTCATCTGTTCCACAAACGCTATGCGTGAAGGAGTGAACTTAGACCACGCCAACACCACATTGTTCGTTGAGCGTGAATGGGTGCCAGCATGGGAACAGCAAGCGGCGGCGCGCGTTCGCCGTATGACACAAGAAGAATCCACTTGCCACAAGGTTGTCTTGTCGGCAAACGATACCATTGATGTGATGTTTGACCAAGTGGTTGCCGAGAAAGCAGACCTCGTTCAGCGCATACTTGATGGTGAAACTGGAAAGACGCGTGATGCAATTGGCAAGGCGTTATTGAAGAAATTGAAAACAGGATTAGGAAGCATGATATGATGACAGAAGAAGAACAACCAACAACAGAAGACCGAATAGGTTTGATGCCAACAGCACCGTTTACCGTGACCTTGAGAAGCGGAAGACAGGTTACACTTGAAGAACTACCCGACAAAATATTCAGCAAGTTTGCATACCACCAACTACGAAAACTGCGCAAGCAAATCTATGCGTTGTGTGCATTTAAGGTTGAAGCAGACAAGCGCGGATTGAAGATTGTTCCATACGATGGATACAGTATTTTCCAAATGTCAACACACGCTACTATTTTAGGAGTCAACAATTTCAACACACACAACGATGTTGGTTTTGATACCACAAAGAAAGGAGATGAAGAAGAGTGAGCGCGGCTACTGAAACAGAAGACTTTGATGTTATCATCTTACCAACGGATAAATGCCCTTGCGGACAACACCCTCACGCGTATGTTGATATGCTGATATACAGAACCGTTCCATACGGTATCTTTCACAAGATTGAGATTATCTGTGATTTCACCGGCAAGACATACGAAATGCTACCCGCTTTTCTTGAGAAAGAATAAAAAGGTTCTCCCGCTTGGAGGTGAATGTGTCTGTATCATTTGATATTAGCGTCGTTGATTTTACCGACTGTGGAAGGTTAATCAAACCAAACGGCGAAGACGCGAATCTTATTGGTATCATCATAGATACCGATGACGGAGAATCCCACATGATTGCTGGGTATGATTACGCGTCGCACCTTCTTGGTGATGTAATCATCTGTTCATGTGGTGAACAAATTGACCCCCATCAAATCGCTTTGCATACCCATAAGCGAGAAGTTATCCTTGTCCCCGCGCGATGCTGTAACAGGTTCCGCTGGTTCAAAGGTGAAGACTCATGATAGAAGACGATTGGAAGCCCACGCAAGATGATATAGATTGGACAAAAGAACAGTATGCGCGTATGCAAGTTGGTGATACATGGGGTGTCGCTGATGCTGTGTTGCGTAAAGACGAAGACAATGTTCTCACAATCCTACAAGCAAGCCCCGCATCTTTACTACCGCTTGAACGAATCAAGACTGTATGTGAACTGATTGATATTGAACTCAATTCCGAAGGTGCGCAAATGGTTCATGATGCTCAAGCCGCGGCACAACAAGCCGCGCAAGAATGGACACATCCCGAAAGCGGTATCCCTATTGTGAACTTTGACTTGGAGAAGCCCGAATGGATTTGCATTGATGAGGGAGAAGAAGCGTGGCGCGTCATCGTAAGACACGAAAGCGACGATGGTGAAATGCACGAAGTCCAATTGAGTCCTATGGATTACAACCTCGTTGCGGGAGATGAACTCTTCTTCACATGGGATGGTATGCGCGTTCTTGAAAGACACGAAATCATAGAGTTGGCTGACACTGGTGAACTTCTCACATCTATCACAGAACAAAGTGTTTCAATCATGCCGACTGTATGGAAAGGCACGCTTGTTCCTCCACACCTGCGCGGCCTCATTTTCAAAACGGACCGAGTTAGGGAAGAAGAAGAATGAAGTTTGAAGAGTTAGCGAACTATGTTCTCGTTTCTCAAACCGAGAAGGACACGAAAATACTCGCTGATTTGTTCTCCGAAAACTACGATTCCGCGCATGATATAATCATGATTTGCTGTCGTCCCCTATCGTCAATCAAACCTCACCATGTTGTGCGCATGTTGGCACAGTCGTATGGATTGTTCCCCGAAGAGTATGAAGAACTGATGGACGAACACGAAATGCCCGCGCTTCTTGCAAGCGAATCGCCACCGACAGTTGAGAAATCATTGACGCTCCGTGAGGTCATTGAACTCAAAGAGATAATTTACACAGGGGGTGATGTAAACGCAGACATTCTATTCAACTCAATGTCGCAATTGAGTGCTATGGTGTTTTGGGGATACGCGTTTGGTAAAAACTGTTTGTCGCATAAACGAATCATGCAAGCGGTTGCCTCAATCACGAAGTATGACACGAACCATCTTCAAAGAATGCGCACGATTATGCCGACTGGTGAAATCATCCAGCGTGCGCTAAAGGAAACACTACCGAATGAATACACGATTGAACCCGCGTATCCTTTCAAAGCCCCACACTATTCTCGTTGGAATCGCTGGTCGCTTCCATTCAAACAAACTCACTATGAAATTGTAAGAGGAAAAGGATACTATGCGCACAGAAGGGGAGATGCCGTCTTCTGTTTTGATTCTGCCGCGCGACGCGTGAATCGTTCTCCCGCATTCAATGACACGAACTTTGACTTTGTGTGCGAAATGGATGAAGCGGGGAATATCGTTGAGTGGTTATACACGGACAACGAACCGACTCTATGGAAAAAGCACAGAAGCGAGCGGGTTGACAAACCGAAGGAAGTCAAAGACCGCGCGCATTTGAGAGCGTTAGTCCAGTCATTGGATGACGGTGAAGTGTTGCGCCTCATTGATGCTGAACGAGCGTATTTCCATAGTGGGGCTGTTGGAGGATTTATTGTGCCGAGAAGAACTTTTGATTTACCGCTACTGATACTTGGCGGATACCGAGATGGTGAAGGTATCCGTGTGAAGATTGCCGCCCTTGATGGGTTTGATACATTCCCTGTTGGATACGCGTTTGTCAAAGCCGACGACATCCCCGAACGACTGGCAAGACTGTATGATGCGCAAAGCATGATTGACATAGACGAAGGACTCATCGGTATATTCCACGCACTGTCATACGACCATGACACGAAAACACTACGCGCACCATATTTGACACGGATTGATACCACGCTTGGACAATCCAATGCAATACAGATTGGCGATTTGATGGAGAGGTAAACATGGATGAAGATGCGTTCTTTCTTGGATGGTTGGCAAGAGAATGCCGCTTTCAGTTGAGCGTTCATTTCGCACCAAAGACACGGATAGGATACCGTGTAGCAAGACGCGTGCTGGTATCACGCAAAGATGAACCCGCACTGAACATGTGGCTATCCACGAAAGGTATCAACGCACGAATCCTCAAAGACCCTGCACTGATTCAACAACTGATACGCATACTTGCGCCTGTCAAACAGCATGTTGCTGACGCTGATAACATGCTCAAGATGATTCGGTTGATGGATTACAAACGACGCAACCCTAAGCACGAAGACATTGAAGAAGTCATACGAATGATTGATGGTGAAAGTGCCGATTGACGCGGACTCTTTGTAATTATCAAGAATATTATTTTCTTGTTATAATGAGAATATTCTATTTTTATTATGATAATAATTCAATAATATCAAGAAAGTGTTAGTCAAAAACGCATCACTGTGTGATTTGTTTATAAGGGGCGCGCTCAATCCTACCGGGAAATTGAGGAAAAAATATGCCCGAACACAAACCCCAAACAATCGCCGAATACATCGGCCACGATGACCCGAACAGTCCGCTTTTCTATGTTGACGAGTGGACGAGTGATAGCCCCCAGTGCCTTCTGTTCAGCGGACCCCCCGGACTTGGTAAAACAACCGCGGCCTATCTCATCGGTCAAGAGTTAGAACTTGACATCGTTGAGTTGAATGCTTCCGATGAGAGAGGCATTGACGCGGTTCGCAACAAGATAAAGGAAATCGCATACAGCAGTTCGCTTTGGAGCGCACGACTCATTCTGCTTGATGAGTTTGAAGGAATGACCAAACCTGCTCAAGAAGCATTGAAGCGCATGATGGAGAAAAGCAACTGCTGGTGGATACTGACATGCAACGACCCATCCGGTGTTATCCCTGCAATCAAATCACGCTGTGTCCACTTTCAATTCAAGCCATACACTGTAAAACAAATCCGCGCGTATGCTGAACTCTTGGTTTCAGCCCACGGTGTGATTTCAACCGACAGCCCCGAAGCACTCCATTCATACTTTGGAGGCGACCTTCGCGCTGTGGGTAATCACATCATGAGCGGAGCAAAACTTAACGATTCTCAAACTGACCTTGAAGCATTGGCACTTGACATTGCCGCTGGTGATTGGCAGTCAACACACAAAGCCATGCTTGACATGGTTCGCAACGGCGCATCACTTCACATGGTGATGCTTCGTATCCATGAATATGTGAAATCCATCGGTTTGCCGACGGAACAATTATATGCCTTCTTCGCTGTGTGGGGTAATTTCGTGTTACGAATGCACGCGTGGCCGCTATCGGAAGAGTCCTTCGTGGACTATTTCATAGCGACCCTGTATTGCGAAGACAAAAACAAAAAGGAGGAATAAATATGCCAAACCTAAACGAAAACGGAGACAAAAATGATGAACAAAACAAAGGAGACTTTCACCCCGAAGTGGAAGAACGCCTCAAGTGGTGGGCTGAAAAGCACAACAAGACCCTTGATGACGCAACCGGTGAGTTTTACACTTACTTAAAAGCAGAACTTGGGATTGACAACCCATCCATTGAAGAAGATGACTTCTTGATTGATGCCGCAGAAACTTTCGTAGTTGAGCGACGCGTCATGTCGGGAACATCCCAAGCGAACGCAGTTGAACTTGCTGGCTACTTTGTCGGTGTTGATGCAAAGATGAGAGATGGACAAGAGCGCAAGCGCGCACCTGCTGTATCAGCGGCCATGAATGACCTTGATGATGCAATTCAACAAGGACTTGTGGCACGCGCTTATACAGAAGACGGCGTTTGGATGCTTGAAAAGAAAGATGGTCCAGTGAAGACAGATGAAACAGCGGACTCAAAGCCGTGGTTCCTGTTTGATGAGAACGGACTCTCAATCGCAATCTTGCAGAACAACCCACAGTGGGCGCGCTTCGGTGAACCAATTACACCTTACCGATGGCAACGCACTTATCATTTCCTCGGAAACACCAAAGAGAACTTCTTGGATGAACAAAAGTTGCTACGCCTCACTGTTACATCAAACAACCCCGATGAGTGGTTTGTTCCACAACTGTTCAGCGAGTGTGTTGTCAAAGTCCGCGCGCAATCGGAGAATGTCAAGCCGGAATGGGCTGATACATACAACACCTTTGCGCTACCGGGAGCATTAACATACGGAAACAACTTCGTTGATGAGCATGTTCGTGGTGCAATCACACCACCAAGACTCATTCCCGAACTTGATTCATACATCAAGGACATGTCAACACTTGCCGAAGTCTTTGAGACACGCCAAGAAGTCATCCCCGGATACAACCCTGTTGGTCCAATGGTCTTCGTTCGTGGCAAAGTCAGCGACATGAGAAAAGAAGCGCGTGAATCGGAGTGGGACCAAAGCGGCCACGACTATTCAATGAGCCTCACATCATTTGACCTTGCGAGAACATTCAACGGTGGTCTTCGCCAAAACCTACCATGCTACATTCATGGGCTACTTGGTGATGAAGGACACCCGTTCCATTACGCAACCGAGGAAGGTTGGAAGCCATACGCTGTGAAGTCCACCGTCATCGTCTTTGGGCGATTGGCTGTGCGCGCAACCGAAGACGGTCCAGCACCTTCCATCAAAACCCTCGGAGTTTACGCAGTCCCACGCCTTACCATCCCTGCGGGTGAAGGTGGCGACACATCAACAAGCCAATACGGAGAGTGAAAAAAATGCCAAACCTAAACGATTTGAAGAAAGAAGCCAAGAAAGAAGAAGAAGTCTTTGACCCAAGCACCGGAGAAACAACTCCGGTCGCTTCGGTTGATGAAACCGTTGAATACAACGGTGAATTGAAATCAACACCGAAACCAATCGGCCTCACTGTGTGGGATGAGATTGTCAACGCTGGTGAAACAATTCCAAACAACATGATTCTGTGCGGACTCGTTGGACCCGAAGGGGTCGGCAAGACGGGTATCGTTCTTGACAGCATGACCGATGAAGAAAAGAAGCGCGGAGATGTTATCTTTGTTCTTGACTTTGACGGAGGCGGACAGACAACTCGCGTTACTCATCACCGAGAAAACGCAAACAACATCCGATGTCTCAATCCAAATGTCATGTTTGAAACACTTGATGCAGACGGAGAAACGCGTGAAGCGATTGACTATCCAGCAACACATCGTCGTGTGATGAAGATTGGACAAACGCTGGTTGACTGGGCCGCAAGACCCGGAGACAAGCCGCGTCTTCATTCTGTTCTGTTTACCGCTGTTGACCTTTGGGACAATGTTGCAACCAACTGTATGTTCATTGAAGATTTGGGAACTGCACCCGATGGCATCGGTGCCAAGATTGCACCTCATCAGCAGATTGGTATGAGATTCAATTGGCAGATTCGTTCAACACGGTTCCACCAACTCACTACAATTGCACGAACTTTGATGTCACTTGGAGTCCGCGTCTATCTTGAAACTCACTTCAAGGATATACAAGACAAAGCCGGAAACATCACAGGAAAGAAAGCCGCTTGGGAAAAATCCACAGCCAATTACCTCAACCAAATCCTCTATTTCCACAAGAAAAAGGTGCGCGGAGAGGATGGAAAGACTACGGGAGAAACCCGCTACGAAGTTGAGTTTGTCAAATGCAAGACGAACCCCGAACTTCTTGACCAGCGAAGAACAATCATGGTCACAAAGCAAAACGCTTCTCCCGAATGGTTCGGACTACCGGAACTTCGGGAGGGTCATATTTGAGCGACTGGAAGCGAACAGGCAAGCCAGCGCACAACAAGGGCGTTGAGCGTAGCGCGGAAGATGAACCCGAATGGGAAGCCGACCCTGCATGTCAAGTCTGCGGGGGAAGTGGCACAGTTTGGAGTGAACAACCTGTAATGAATTACGAGGGAGAATGTGTTGATGTTGAGTTCATCAACGAACCTTGTGATTGTGTATTCGCCAAGTGGGTCCTCAAAGCCGACCCGCATTGTCGTCAATGCAAAGGAACAGGCGCGGTTCAAGAAAGACTGATACACCCGGACACTCATGAGGAATACATCAAGTTCCACGATTGCGTCTGTTTGCGATTGGTAAAGGAGATGACTACATGACTGAAAAAGTAAGACACATCAAAGGAGAAAATAAACCAAGACTATGCGGCGCGACTGCAAATGTTGAACCAGTTGGCACGAATGTCAAACTACCCATCTGTAAGGAATGTCAATCAATCCATTGGATAAAGACAGGGGAGGTGATTGAATGACTTTAGTTCAAGCCACATTCAACAACGATTCACTTTGGGCGTTTGTAACAGGCTTCGGTGAAGGTGTCAATGACCTTCGCTGTGATGTTGCGAACATGAGACTGACCGGCCATGCTGACACTGCTACCCACTACTTCACCAAGTCAATCGGTATCCTCATGGAAGAATACAAAGCGGGTCCAGTTTACATCCCCGATGTTCACAAAGTCGGCGCGTTTCTCAAATCTTGCAAAGAGGACAACACCACCATCCGACATGTTGGCAATACGCTGACATTGAAGAACGGCAACGATGAGTTCAGCACGCCTACTTCCGAGTATGTTATGTCTTACTCAACCGTTGACAGGGCATTGGGAGCAATCAACGCGGCCAAAAAAAACTCATGGCAGAAACTTGGCCGCGCGGATTTACAATCTCATGGTAATTTCAGCATGGAAGAGATTCGCGGTTTGTCCGCGCTGACCAAAGTTGTAGGTAAAGATGCACCAGTCCGAGTTTCAATTGCTGATGGCGATATGACAATCACCGCTGGAAATCAACGAGGTGCAAAGATGAGCCGACAAATTGAGATTGATGCGAAGGACAACGGTAGTTGTGAAACCATCTTTGGTTCGCACCTACCGAAGTTGCTCAACCTCATGCCAAGCGGAACAGTAATCTTCCACATGGGAAATAGAAGCGCGCTTGTCTTAGAACACGCCGAGGTTGCCGCTTTGTTGATTCTCAAACATCAAGAGGGGGCTGACCAATGATTGCTGATGCTGTCTATCATGACGATACACCGCCATCTATCTATCTAAGATGGAGAGAAGATGGTAAACTTGTTGAGCAAACAGTTGATGATTACAAACCTCACTTCTATATTCCATCTTCAACACCGGAGTTCCGAATCAAACAGATGAAGCGTTCATTCCCCGGAGTGAAGGTGCGCAAAGAAAAAACATACGAAGGTCTTGACGGTGCCACATTGTGGAGAGTTGAAACAAACAACCCATACGATGTTGCCGCCATGCGAAACATGTTCAGCAAATCATACGAAGGCGATATGCGTTTCATTGACCAATACTTGGTTGAAGAATGCACAGTGATGCCGAAGTGGAAGCCGCGCAAGTGGTGGTATGACATTGAATGTAATACAGGTGATGATAACTTCACTACTGTTATCGCAGTCATTGACTCCGACCTTGACACACCCGTTGTCTATGCTTGGGCTGATGACAGAACCAATTGCCCTTACATGGAAGAGTTCGTGGATACCGATAGCCACACCGTCACTAAAATGGTGCGCGACCAAGAATATCAATTACGCATTTTCTTATCGGAGAAAGCAATGTATGACGACTTCATTGAGTTTCTTCACCATCGCGACCCCGATATGATGATTGCTCACGCGGGAACCTTCTTTGATATACCACACATGATTGAACGCCTTGACCATATTTACGGTCATGGCGGCGCGTCTAAGTTGAGTCCTCTTGGTATCATCCGCTATCCGAAGAAAGGTGAACGATACCGATTTGATGACCAACCAATCGCTGGTCGCTGGCAGTTTGATACAGCCGCACCTGCATCTTCCGGCACAGGTTTTGAGCGTGTGTGGAAGGATAGTGGTGGTGGTCAACTACCCAACCGCAAGTTGAATACTATCGCTGAAACATTGGGCCTCGGTTCCAAACTAACCGAAGAGATTGAAGGTATGGATGTTCACAACGGATGGTATGAGTATTGGTCCGAGTTTGTTGACTATTGTTTGCTTGATACTGTTCTGCTTCGTGGAATTGATGAAGCGCGCAATGTAACAGACTTCTTTGTTGAGATGGTCCGCCTTTGTGGTGTATCAATTCAATCAGCAACGAATGTATCAAACTTCATGCGCGGTCTTCTTGGTCGTAAGACGGACTTGATTGCGCCTTCTCGCATCAATGTGCAGAAGCCCGATATTCAAGGAGCGGAGTTTATTCTCAAAGACAACGGGCTTTACGAAGATGTTTGCGTTGTTGACTACAAGGGTCTGTATCCATCACTCATGACGGGCTTCAATCTTTGTTGGACAACAAAGCGTGATGGACCCGGACCGGGAATACTTGAAATGGAGAACGGAACATTTTGGGACCAAGAAACGAAAGGCATTCTTCCTCAAGTTGTTGATGACCTCTTTGAATATCGTGCGTTGTGCAAAAAGCGTATGCGCGAAGCAGAAACAAAAGAGATTCGTGCCGCTTGGGATACAACACAAGCCGCAGTCAAGCGCGTCATGGCGAGCCTATATGGAGCAACCGCGAGTGTTGGGTTTGGCTGGGCTGACCTTGACATAGCAGAAACAATACTGTCCGAAGGGCGACGATGTATCGCACTGCTTGATACAGTTGCAACCAACATGGGATACAATGTGCTTTACGGTTTCACCGATTCAGCATTCATTCAAGTTCCACTTGACGAAGCAGAAGCATTGGCCGCGCGAATCACAGATGTTGTTCAACGCACAACTGGCAACGATAAACTGGTTGCCGAGGTTGAAGCATACATGCCTTACTGGTTGCTTGCTGGCAAAAATCGCTACGCTGGTAAGGTATCTTATCCTCCCGAAGACGCTGGTAAAATGAAAACTGCCAACTTCATGAAGGGTAGCAGTCTTGCACCTATCAGCAAGGAAGCCGAAAGTAAAGTGCTTGACCTCGTTTGCGACGGTGCATCCGAAGCAGATGTGAGAGCAGTTGTTCTTGACATGGCTTTACCTGTGCGCAAAGGAGAAATGGATTTGAAGAGCGTTACACAATCAACAAGAATCAGCGCGAATCCAGCAGACTACAAGATATTGTCCGGTGCTTCCAAAGCCGCGCATTATTACAATCAACACATGGCAAAGGATGACCCGTTTGTAGCGGGAGACTCCGTTCAATGGACCTATGTTTCAGCCGTTCCAAACGGTTTACCTGCGACCAAAGTGGTTGCGTATCGTGAACCTGCTGAACTTGAAGGCTTTGAATTAGATGCCAAAACCATCTTGAACAAATCAATTGAAAAGAAGATTGACGGTATATTCGGTGTCTTGGGTTGGGACATTGAAGCCGCTATTGGAACACCCCGACCCGCAACCTACTGGTGATGAAAAATGTATGACGAAATAATAAAAAGAATGCAAAACCAAATTGAAGAACTGAAAGAAAAAGTCGCAAGGCTTGAAAAAGAAAACAACACATTGAGGGGCGACCTTGATGCGCTTGATGAAGAGATGATAGGCGGAGCAAAAATGGCGCGCGCAGTCTGTGAATTACAGGAAGAACTGCAACGCTTGTTCCCCGAACTTTACATCATCAACAAAATACACGCACCTACGAAAGTGGGGATGAACTGAATGCGAGCAAAAATTGAATACTTTGAAACAGGAACCAAATCAATCAAGTATGCAGAAGGACAACTTTTCTTCGGCGATGCTATGCTCTCCGATTATATCGGTTTGAAGCGCGCGGATGACGACTACTTGCTGATTCCATCAGCCACGGTCATCACGATTGAAACCAAAGAACTTGATGAAGAACTTTACATTGTTGACATTGATTCAATGAAGCGTTCAAAGATGGCCGCTGTAAAGAGAATGAACAACGACCTGCGAATGGCTGATGACTTAGGGAGGCCGTTTCATGGATAACTACCCACCCGGAATGGACTGGGGTGCATACGATGATTACCACGACCCACTTCTTGAATGCGGACATCGCTCAAGCGACGGTTGTGATTGTTGGTGCGAACATCATTTACACGACAGTCAACATCTCAAAGATGATTGCAACAAAAACAACTGCGCGTTATTTTTGTGCAAAGAATGTGGAGTTGAATTAGCCGAACAAAAGGTTGAGAAAGCGCAAGATGAAGACAAAGAACAGACATGCAAGGAGTGTTTAGAAGATGACAATTGAGTATTGCTTTGATTGTGGGAACAGGATAAAGAGGTATCACAACAAAAAGTGGAACAAGAAACCTCATGAGGCGAAACACTTGGACGATGTATGCGAATGCGAAGTGCCTTTGACTCAATATTCCTCTCATGCAACAGCATTGATGGCTCAAATGAAGGGGCGTGATTTCAAATGACAGTTAAGATTTACGACGATGGCTCAAGTTATGCATGGACTCCCGAAATGGGAGAAGACGGTATCATCATCCGCATCAGCAAATCAACAGCCGGTTCAATCGGTTGGTGCGTTCAGCAAATGTGGCTTGAACAAAACTATCCGCGTCCACAGGGATTAGTCAAACATCTCGTTGTTGGTGATGATGTCCACAACGGTCTTGATTTGTTCTATCAAGCAATTGAAGGTTCGGGTGCGTTCAGTAAGATGGTGAAGTCCGGTGTTGACATGACATCTTATCTCAAGAAATACATACCCGATGAAAAGACAATCATTGCAAATCGTCGCGCGGAGAACAAAGACTTCCCCTTCTATCATGACGATTACTACTACAACATGAACTGGTTGATGGAGTTTGAAAATGCGCGTATGTCGCTAAACTCCGACAACCCCTTGCCACTTGCAAATGAAGTTCGTCTTGAAGTCAAAATCAATGTTGACATTGAAGGACATGGGACCATTCCTGTTCAATTTGTTGGTATCATTGACCGTGTGTTTGAAGCACCCGGAGGTGGAATGATGCTCTTTGAATTGAAGACCGGTAAATGGAAGGCTAACAAAGCCGCCGACATGAGAAAAGAAATGGCTTACTACAAGTTCTTGATTGACAATGCCGACCCCGAATACTTGAAGGAGCGCGGTATAAACCGACCCGTCACGCATTGGGGTTGGAGATTTTCTGCCGCTGATTTTTGGATGAGTGAGAAAGTCAAGGCTGTCAGCGAGCGTGCTATGATGAAGCGCGTCAAAGACCTCATCAAGATGTATCTTGACAACCACTTCCCACCTACCAAAGACGACTTCAAATGTTCTTACTGCGACTT
>TARA_R100000388_G_scaffold94941_1_pt1 | contig 12894 bp, 4 predicted proteins | sample TARA_R100000388 | Tara Oceans TARA_R100000388 (sample SAMEA2620360) | marine metagenome | biome: marine biome (ENVO:00000447); feature: surface water layer (ENVO:00002042); material: "saline water (ENVO:00002010), including plankton (ENVO:xxxxxxxx)" | depth 5 m | reverse complement strand
CTAAGAAAAGATTCGATTCTGTAAGAATATTGCCTTGTCAGGAGCATAGACGTAAGTATTGGGAAGCGGTACTAATAGATAGGTATCAACCATTATTTAACAAAACAGGCAAAGATAAAGAAACTAATCGCAGACATATTTTTGAACTAGGACAGATAACTAAAAGACAATTACAAACTGCTTCTGAGTGTGCAAACTGTAGGAGAGATAGAAATATTGCTATATGTGGTAATGGTCGGGGTGATATGACTTTTTACGGAGGAATAACATCTGCTTCTAGTACCGTTGGTAGTCTGTTTGTAGAAACAGTACCGGCATCTGATAGAGAGTATTCCAAACTTGCAAAACAAGAAGCAAGCTACAGAGAAGAAATTAGACCTAAAACTATTTCAATTAAAGTAGAACACGAAATGAAAGCTTTAGAAAGCTTGATTGAAGGCTTGAGGGGTCACGACCCTAGCCGAATAGCGAGACTAAGAATGAGAATACTACAGTTAAATAATTCAGGTAAAAAATACATTAAATTGAAATTACCCTCAAAGGATGAAAGGGATTTTAAACAAAGACTTGCTGTTCGCAGAAATGGTATCTACAACGTATCAACCTCAGTTACCGACCCTCAATCTTTAAAAAAATTAAAGATAATTTAACCTATTGCTACGTTTACCACAGCAGTTGTAGTCATCCATCGAGCTAGTCGTTTCGGATATATAGCCTCTAACCCGCATAAATTGACCCAAAAAGCCACCAGATTCTCGATGACATCTGGCTGCCTTGCAGCGTGGTTTCGGATATATCACTTGAAAGCTTTGTTTTATAAGGATTTATTGATTACCTACTGCTGTATTTTTGTACCAGTAGTATTTGCAACACCGCAGTTGGTCAAATATTGAACGTTCAATATTTACTGTCTCGCTTGTCTTATGTCTTCAAACAAGCCTTTCTCTAGTTTCATTCTTCGGTCATTTATACCTTCAAGTATGAAGTTTCTTAAATCTTGTAATTCTGTGATTCGCTCAGTCTTTCTTTCTCCTGACAAATCACTATTCATAATTCTTCGTTCTTCTAAGTAAGTTTCTCTTAAAGTTTCATTAATATTATTCAAGTCTTGAGTTAAACTTTTAAGTTCTTCCATGTACTCGGTTCTATACTGTTCAGTTAAATTTAATGCAAATTGGTCGCCTTCTTTTAACATTCTGTCTTGATTAGTCTTCATACTGCTAAGAAGATTATCGGCAGTTTCTTTTAATAAATAAAAGTCATTTTCTTGTCCTCTACCCTCTTTAGGTAACAAAAGAGCACCGACTGCGGGTTTCTCGTCAAGCCTACTGACAGGTCTATCAGGCATATCTAAAAACTCTCTGCTGTAAGCGTCAGTAGCGTTTGCTATCCACGCTCCTATTGTTCCTGTATATCCTCTCCATAAATTATCTATTTCTAGTGGAGAAAGAATCCCGCCTGTTTCTTCGCTTAATTCTTTCCACAGATTGTTTGTGTTTGCTCTGTACTGTAATTCTTTATCTAAGTTTTGCATATTGGGCGGTACAATCGGACGACCTGTATAAAAATCGTACCCTGTCATTACTTCTAGCGGGGCGTTGAGTATGGTAGCCTGTCTTGGGTCTATAGCTAGAGATTGACCTACCCTTCTTAAAACACCTTTCGTTACTTGTGAGCCTGTCTCTTTTTCATCAAAATATCTTAATATCCTCATAGGGATAGTGTATGTAATTAAACCCACCTCAAAAGGTATAGGTATAGCTATAACCTCACCACCCACTTTGAAGGGCAATATATAGTAATTGTCTCTTTGTTCTTCGCTTGCTTCTTTAAAAGGCTCACTATCCTTCATAAATATATACATGATTGGAGTCAATGAAGCTAACATACCCATTCTCAGAGCAAAAGCCCTTCTTCTAGCTTGTTTAGATGTTTGTGGTTGTCCGTATGCACCTGTCGCACCACGATAGAAAACATCAACACCTTGAAGTCTAGGATTTTGAAACGGTATTACCGTTGCTAAGTATTGCATCACAGGATTTTTACCTCTCCTAGTAAAGTTCAAAACTTCCATAGCCATAAATACAGCTTCAGCTTCGTTTCCTGTTTTCTCCAAAACATCTTCATATACTGCCAATCTTGTCGCCGCATCTGAGGATATAGTGCCTTCGCCTATTAGTTCCCAAAGTCCTAAGACTATATCTATCGGTGCACCAGCTATTGTCTGTAAAGTATTTCTGTTATTGATACCAGCTTTTTTATAAGCTGCTTTTATAAGTTTTTGTGAATCATCAATCTCTCTAACAACTGCGTCATAACCTGACACTACGCCCGCCCTTCTCATTTGTGTAACGCCTTCAGGGATGAAATCTTTATCTGTAAAAGGCAATCTGTTAGCAATCATGCCACTCCAAACTCTAGTCCAATTTTTCAAGCTTGTCGCAAGTGGTATAAAGTTACCCCCTAATATAGTTTGTGCTGATATGGAATCTCTTAGTATTTGTCTTATCCAGAAATCAGGGGTTCTTGTAATAAGAGCACTTAAAAGTTCTTTCGGAGCAGCAGTAATTCGTGACCAAGTACCACCAAAAGTAATCGGTCCACCTTCAAAGTTTTGAAAAGCTTCGTACAAATCAACATCATCAACAGCAAAAGATTTATTTTTACCACCTACTCTTATGTTAACTATATTATTACCCTGAGCATTTAATGGTACTTGCTCCGCAAATCCTGCATCTACCATGTCTCTGACCACACGATTAGCCGCTATGTTCTTCATACCTAAAGTTATAGCTGCTCGTAAATTATCAGCTATACCTGATATTGGGTCTACTATGTCTTTATCTTCACTTCCTTTTGCTCTTACAAAGATATTTCTACGCATAGTCATACCTTTGAATATTTGTGGACCCTTAGTTAATATATTACCGTCTTGGTCTCTTCCCATCATTCTATAAAATGGGAAGTAGTCAGCGTGTGCAGTCCATTTTTGAGCTGTTTTTTCGTCTAATACGCCAGTATCTACTAAAAATTTAACTACGTGCTGGTCCCACCTGTCATAAGCTTCAGACATTTCTTTTAATTCTGGATAATCTTTTAAAGCTTGAGCAGCATCTTTTCTGTCTTGTGCTGTTGTTTTTACCGGTTTTCCTTCTTTATCAAAACGAGTTTCACGTTTAGCTATACGTACAGCTTGAAAAGCCCACATAAGTTGAGGATTTAAAAAAGCTGGGGTTAAAAACTCCATAGGAGGTGCAACTGCCTTACCGTCTATAGGAGAAACGGTCTCAACACGAACATAACCTTTTTCGTCATAAACAGGTATACCTTCTGCAAAAGCTGCTCTAAATACTTCACCTGACCTATCTGAAAACAACAAAGCACTTATACCCGATACGTCAGCAGTTAGCATTTCTTCTTTTATGCCTCTTGCTCTAGCTGCTTGTATACCTACTGTATTAAATCTTGCATATCTATCTACAAGCTGTTCTCTTATGGCATCTTCAGTCATGTAACCTTTTGCTGTTCTTAAAATAATGCTACCCATAGAAGGAGCATCATCAAAATCATCTCTTATGGTTAATTTCTGAACTAAACGCTCTGTCTTGTCGTCTAATTTTTTACCTGAATTTTTAAAAGAATATTTTGGATTTAATTTATCTTTTAAAATTATTGATTCGGGGTCTTTTAATTCTTGGATGTAAGCGGCTCTTATAGCGTCAGGAGAAGCATTTAAATTAAATTTAGGGGTAAGACCATTATTGATAAGTCTTTCGTTGATGCCTTTAGCACCTTCGATTGCTTCTTGTAAGTCTACTACTTCAGAGAGGACAGCTTCTTGTTCAGCAATTTGGCTGCTTTCTCTGAGAATTCTTCTGACTTGAGATTCTCTTCCTCCGAAAAGAGAGGAAGGGAGGATTCCCGTATCTTGTCTGATGACTTGTTGATTTTTTCCGCCATTGTTATCTATCCATGCAAAACCGTCTGTTACATATTTTACCCTATGAAATGTGTCTATAGGAGTATTTTTTACATCTTCTAAATATGTAGGGGGTACTAACCTACCTGTTTTAGCAAAACGTTCATACATTCTGCCTAACGCAATACGATAATCTACATCAACTAAAACAGTTTTTACGTTATAACCGTTATCTTTTAATTCATCTATTGTTTCCTGTATTTTTTTTCGTTTTCCATATCCTCCGACTCTTGGTAATAAAATGTTTTTACCTTCGTTTATTAGGTCACGCCTAACATTATTTGCCAACATAGAAGCTTCATCATGTGTAGCATTTGCACCTACTCCACCTGCATATTCAGGTATTATTTTTTTAGCATCATCGCTATCTACTATTGCTAATTTGTAATTTTTAGCTATTTCTTCTGCAAAGAATGATTTTCCGGAGGCTGGTGGTCCTAATAATATGTAAGCTTGTCGGTTGTTTGGTACGGGAGTAGGACTGTAACTTTCTGCCACATCCATTAAAAATTTTGTGGCTTTAGGAAGACCTTTTACACGTTTATTATTAATGATAAAGTCTCTTGTTCTTATATATGTATCATTTAAAAACCATTGTTCTCCATATAAATTTGTATATCTATTTTTTGTAGTCTCTAATTCAGACATTCTATTCATGCCTTCTAAAGAAGCTGGGTGGTCTGCCAAATCAAGTATATCTACACCTTTGTTCATCAGTTCTAACAAATCCTTTTTAGCATTTGTAAAAGCTATATCATCTAAAGGCGTAGAAAGTTTTAATTTTTTACTTAATTTTCTTTCTTCTAATGTAGCTTGACCCTCCATTATTGATGGTCTTCCATAAACACGTAGATTGTCTGTTATCTGTTTGCCCCGTGTTCCTTTACGTGTCATAAACTCATTAGGTGACATTTTGTATTTAGGTTTTAAAGGACCTAAATCTAACTTTCTTCTTGGTACAGGTTGAGGCGGAGTTTCAGCTTGATATGTAATTTCACGTTTCGGTGCTGCAATTAGTGCATTTGAACCTACTAATAAATAATCTGTTGCTGGCAAAGAAGGTTGAGCAAAAGCAGGTGGACGTAATCCAAACATAATATCTTTATCCAACATTACTTTTTCTTTATCTATTGTATATTCTGTTATTTGTTTGCTATCTCCGAATATTTCAAAGGGTGTGCTTACAAATTCATTAGCTATTCTTGTTGCTTCTTCAAGATTATTTGTAGCTACTGTAGATGTTCCTTTTGCTATATCTCCTACTACATATACCGGAAACGTATCAGGATAACCTTTTTTCTTAAGAGTATTTTGAGTTGAGTGAAACAGTTGAGACTGCGTTACTCCTACTTCTAAGTTTTCTACTGACCTACCTAATCTTCTAACAACATTTGGATTATTTATTATGTTTCTTCCAAATATGTTTTGTGCTATTTGATTAATATCGTTTCCATACTCTTCATTTATAGCACCTTTTATAAACTCCATTGTTAAAGTAGTAGGTCTTTGTTGAACATTAGCAAGTTTAAACTTAAGATTTGGTGCATCTTGCAAAGGTCTTTTATAATCAGGTGATGCTCTATCGGCAGCATCAGGAAAGTATTCGTTGCCTATGCTTGTTTCTGTGACTCTTAATAAGTCAGCAAATTCACTAACTAATATTCTATTAGTTCTAACTACAGGTGTTTGTACCTCGTAATTTCTAGTAGGTGCTCCAAATTCATCTACACCAGTTATTTCAACTGATTGTTTTACGTCACCATATCTCTCTCTAGTTCCTATTTCTCCACCTAAAAGCTTATCGAAAACATCTTCGTAAGTTTGATAACCTAATTCATTTAAACCATTATTTATATTGGTAAAAAACTTTTTAGTTCTTTCCATTAAACTTCTAGGTTTACCTGATAATTTTTTATTTTCTATATAATCTTCAAACAATAAAGCGTTAGCTTCTTCTAATAAATCTACAGAGTTTAAATTTTGATTATCAAGAGCGTTGTATCTAAACTCAACCGCTTCAAGATATGTAGGCATTCTGCCCAACTCAGTTTTTAAAATATTTAACTGTTCTTTACCTAAAACTTCTATAGCTGTTTTATTATTTAATTGATTGTTTCTTACATAGTTATCTAAATTTGCTCTCTCTTGAGGGGAAAATAAATCTAAAAATACAGCAGCATGAAACAACTCATGCCCCATAGTTTTAGATAGATTATTTAAAACTTCTTGTTCTGTTGTAGTTCCTTCTCTAGCTTTAGCTACACTTAAAAATACTTCTGACCATATTGGGTCAAATTGACCTTCTGCATCAGGATTAGCTTGACCTACTCTAGTTTGTATAGCTTTATCTAGTCTTACTGAAATTTCAGGCAAATTCATTTTTTCAAACGCTGTGCCTAATAAATTTCTAAACTTTTGTATATCTTTTAGTTCTTGTTTTGCTGTAGGGTCGTTTTGTATTTTAGACTGTTCTATACTGTTGAGTGTCCATTCACCATTAGCATTAAATTTATATTTACTACCCTTTTGGTCAACTATTCCAGCAGAAACAAGGTCTTGGCGTAACCTAGTAGCTACACGTTTATCTGCTAAATTATTGGGATTTAAACCTAATGCTTTAACTATATTAGGTATGGTAGGTGTAGAACCCGTATTTAAAACTTCAACTACTTGATTGTATTCGTTTAATGTATACGGACGTGGTGAAAAATCAGGCAAGGTAATAACATTACCTTCATGTGCGGGTAAAGTGCTTAAAAAAGAATATACTAATCTTTTTTGTTGCCCATTAAGTTTATTGAAATTTGGTTGACCTGTTAAACGTAGTGACAAAGATTTAAATCCATTTGATTTAGTGTCTATATTTACATTTAATTTTTTGCCAAGATTTTCTAACATCTTGGTCGTTACATTAGTAGGTAGATTTTTAGTAAATCCAGCTTCTTCGTAGAGTCTTTTAGCTTTTACATCTAATAATCTATTTATATCAGCTTCTGGCAATACACCTTGTAAAGATAATATATCTACACCTGTTACTTCTCTGCCTACTGCATTAATTAATCTTTCATAAGCAGCAGAATTTATATTTGGTGATGCTTCTACATCTCTAATATCAACTTTTCCAAAATAAGGATTTAATACAGCATTACCTAACTTGTTTACAAAAGGATTTGTTTCAGAGTCTGCATTAAGACCTTGCATGGTAGCAAAATTACTTTTTAATTCATTTGAGTAGTTAGCCCCACTTATTAAATTTAAAACTCCTGATATACCTGCGGCTTCTTCTTGTGAATTAAAAGTATTTCCTATTACTTCTTGATATGTGTCTATAATTGCAAAGTTGCCTTGTCCGTCAGGTTGCACAAAAAATTGATTAGGTGCTACAACATCATTATCTGTATCAGCAAATGTATTTATTTTTCCTTGATTTTCTTGATACGTTTTAAAAGCTTCATTAAAAAAAGGTATACCTGTATCATAAATTTTATTACCGTCTATAATTTGTGCTTCGCCAGCTATATCTCCTAATCCTATTTGTTTAGCTTGTTCTTTAATAATCTGAACTTCTTCTTGAGCACGTTTAAAGTTTTCTTGTTTAGATGCTGTTAAACCTTTTACTTCTTGATTAGCACTAAAATATCCTAAAATAGCATCAGCAGGAACAAATACAGATTCACCCAAAGCTTCTGCAAGAACTTCACCATAAGATATTCTTTCGCCATCTTCTAAAGTTGCTAACTGAGCAAAGTATTCTGCACCACCCGGCAAGCCCATTTGTAAAGGTGTTTGAGCAAGCAGATTGTAACTTTGTCTTACATAAGGATTTACAGCAGTAGCAGTTGGACCCTTAACAAAAGGCATTACAGAACGATTAGCACTTGTTATAACAGAAGGTGCAATAATTCTAGTAGCTATACCACCAGTTATACCGTCTATAGTGCCTATTATTGCTCCTCTTTTAAGACCAAAATCATGTGCTTCTTCTATTAATTTGTCATTAGACATAATTTCTTTAATAGATTCAGGATTAGTCATATCTAATCCTTGTGAGCGTAAGTATTCATGCACAGAATGACTGTATTCTATAGAACCTGACATACTACCGGTGCCTACTATTTGTCCTGCAATTTGCGGTATTGCACCAAATGTTCTTAAAGCAGCACCTATACCCAAACTTGTTCCTGCAATCAAAGCAGAAGCTGAACCAGAACGACCAACTATGTCTCCTAAAAAGTCAAATTTTTGGTTTAAATCTAAATCATTCCAAAATGCACCTAATGCTCTAGGGTTTTCACCATGTCCCTCTTGCATAACCCACTTAAAAGCATCACTAACTTCTACCTCTTCTATGGATTTTTGTAATGTATCAAAAGTGTTTAAAGTATCTTGATTAAACTGTATGAGTCCTTTTTCTGCTTTTTCATCAGTTTCGTACATTTTTGCAGAAATAGGCTGCCCCGGAAACATCTCTTGAATCTGTCCGGATTTTCCGGTGCCATACAGCATAATATGTAGGTCTTGTTTTCTTTTGACCTCATCAGAATCAAGAGTCTGATTTTTTTCTTTGTCTAAAAGTGCGTTGTATTCATTAGTAAGTTGTTCTTCTTCTAATAAATTTTCGTAAATGTTTACTTTATCTATGTTAGCTAAAGCTTCTTGTTCAAAACCAGCTACAAATTGTTTACCTATTGAGTCACCCTCGTCATAAAACTCAGGCGGACGTAGTTTAGGTGCAACATTTTCATAAGGGTTATAAGGTGGTATTGTAGTTTCTTCTTCTACAGGTGTGGTCGCTACAGTTTCTTCTTCAACTGTAGGAATAGGATAATTAGTTTTGTAAGTAGCGATTCTTTCTTGTATTTCTTCCTCTGTTAGACCATCAGGTAGAAATAAATTTCTGCCATCGCCTGTGTCATAAAAAGCCATTTTAGAATCTACTGCTCATATCAATCATTGGTGGGTCTTCAGGTAAAGCAGGTATTTGTCCTCCTTCTTGAAGATATATACCCATAGCTGCATTTTCTAGGTAGAATTGTTTAGCTGCTTCGTAAGCTTGTTCTCTACTCATGCCTTCCTCTACTCTATCTTTCGTGTATTCAAATCCTTTTTGACTTTTAATCCATACGTCTGCTGCTGCATTCAAGTCTTCAACAGTTCTAAATTTCTGTTGCTGTATACCACCGTATCCTACAACTTCACCTGATTTGAGTAGTGCATCTTCATTTGGACCTCCGTATATAGGTTTATCTTTTTCATCAACACCTAACTCAACTGCATATTTTTTAGGGTTAGCTTCTGCTAATACTTTTGCTATAGCTATATTAGGTTGGTCTTTTTTTCCTGTTCTATCGTAGTAATCACCTAATTTTTTAGCTTGTTCTGATTTATATGCAAGTTCTGCTATTCTAGTATCTCTTTCTCTATTGGTTTTAGCCATATCAGCTTCAAATTTAGCTTGTTGCATAGTTTCTGCATCAGCAGCAGCTAATGTTTTAGCAGCACCTTCAATTACAGGATTTAAGTTTTGTTGCAGTTGTTGTGGTGTAGCTGATGTTCCAACAGCAAGTCCTGCTCTAAGTAAATCTAATCCCTGTCTTGAGCGTCTTCTTTTTTCTTGCTCCATAGGGTCAAAATAACTTCTTACTAAATTTTGGTAATCTAACTCAGCCTGTGTAGGTTGCATTCTTTCTGAATAAAAATCGTAAAACTCTCCTACTCCTACAGGATTGTAGATATTAAAAGGGACCTGTGTTCCTGCTTGCATACCTACTATACCGCCTTCGCTATAACCCATCTTTTCTACTACTTCAGGTGCAACTTTAGCTAATGCTTCTAAACCTTTATTGGGTAGTTCTTTGCCCTCTTTCATTCCCACCATATTACTAGGCATCATTTGTCCTATACCTTGATTACTAACGGGCATCATAGGCGTATTTTGTGGCATACCTTGCATATTCATCATAGGGGTAGGTGTCATACTACCAAGACCTTGATTCATCATACCCATATTAGCTTCGTTTACTATTCTATCTGCTACAGTATTATCTTTATTATAAGAAGCCATACGTCCTTTATAGTCTTCTCTCATATCCTTACGGCGTTTCATTTCAGATATAACTAAATACTGTGGATAAGCCCCTGTTTGCATAGCTTGCATCAAAGCTGAATCTGGTAATGATTTAATATCGTCTTCTATTTGTAGTATATTCATTTGTTACCTTTTAAATATTGAACGTTCAATGTTTAACGTACTCCTCCTAAAGCTTGATAAATACCTAGTCCACCTAGTCCTAATCCTAGCATTGTAGATGCAGCAGATGGAGTAGGTTGATAACTTGAAACTTGCTGTCCCGGAGTTATAGGCATACCTCGTAAAGCTTGTTGGAAGAATGATATGTTCTGTCTAGGATAAGCAAGTTGGTCTTGAAACTCTTGATAGCCCATATCGTATATCTGTTGCTGCATAGCTTGTCTAGCTGTTCCTGCCTGTCCTAATTGGTCTAGTCTGTCTATTTCTGCTCTTTGTCTAGCAAAACCTAAATCAGCAAGTGCACCTGCTGCACCTAGCTGTTGTGCTCTAGTAGCTTGGTCTATACCTAAACCACTAAATCTAGCTGCTCTGTCTCTATCAAAAGCAGCTTGTGCTTGTGCATAGTTTTCAGCAGAACCTGCAAGTTGTATATCGCTTATTTGTTTCCCTAATGCTGCCTCTCGTTCCGACTGCATTATTGCTTCTCTATATCCTCCTAAACCGCCTGAAGCAGCAGCATCTTGTGCTATTAAATTACTAGCTTTCAACGACTGTTCTCTAGCCGCATCTTTAGCCATATCTATAACTGCTTGTTGATAAGGGTTCATATAAGACATTACGTTGCCATATATAGGATTTCCAGCCGAATCTACGCCAGTCATACGGTTAAATGTATTTGTAGCAACAGCTTGTCCTGACCCTATAGCTGGAACTACAGTACCATCTGGTAGTTGCATTTGATTTCTTGCTATATCCTGTATCACGTTACTAGCTGGCATTATCTGTGTAGGGTCACCAGCTACAGCTAGTCCTGCTTTACCTGTCATAGCTAACTCTTGTTCAGGAGTAAACGTAGCTAATCTTTGACCCTCATAAGTAGTATATGGAGCAAGAGATTCTGTCTCTGCTCTTTGCATAAGCCTCGTTATATATGGCTCTGCATATTCAGGTAGATTAGTCTGTGTTACTGTTGATGTGGTTTCTTGAACACCACCTCCGCCGCCGCCTTTACTCATTGTCAAACCTCTTTTCAAATACCGTATAAGCTTTCTTCCAATTAGACCTGCTTAACCATTTCCAAAATCCGAACCTAGCTGTTCCCTCTATTCCATCGCAACCTGAGTCTTTTGCCCAAGCTTCAAGTTTCATACAAAGCAACCAAGCCCACTCTTTAAAATCATCTCCACCAATGTATTGTATTGCACACATTAAACTAGCAGGGTATCTAACAAATTGTGTAGTAGCTACTCCTAATACTTTGTTGTCTTTATCTAATGTTACCCATAACTGTTGCTCATCATTTACTAAAGCTTGATATACATAATCTATAGTCCATCTGCCACCTGAACGACTAACAGCTTTTTCTAAATGAGGTTTTGCATCATCCCATACTGTATATAATAAATTTATTGGAATTAAACTTATTACGTAATCTGGATATTCTTCTTTTATCGTTACGTAATTAGTATCTGATTCGTCATAATTATTAACTTCTAACGTATTCATATTAACCTGCCATTACCTTTTTATCATTTAGTGGAGCAGCTTGTTTAGTAGTGCCTGTTTTTTCTGTCCTAACTCTATCTAGCATATCATCAAGCTTGTCGGAACCTTCATTAGAATTACCATCTCCTAACATAGAAACTACATCTGCTGGGATAATATACTCACCGGGCGATACTGCTACTCCTTGTTGATTTCCAATCATACCCATAATATTGTCTTCCATACCTCCGCCCATACCCATAACTAAACCTTGAGTCTGTGCATTAGGCACTTGTTGTCTAAGGATTAAATCTCTAGCTTGTAAAAAAGCATCTACTCCAAACTGTTCTATATATGCTTGTATAACTTTATCAGGATTAGGATGATTTCCTAAAACAGCTTCTCTTATTTCCTGTTGTAAAGAAAGTTCTCTACTCATGTCAGCATTTCGTATATTAGGAACTTGCATACCAGCTTGCATATCTTGGTCATCACCTTCTACATACGCACGGTCTTCTTGTTCTTCTTCTTTATCCTCTGTTTCTTCTTTGTCCTCTTGTTTTGCTTCTTCTTCTGCTTGTTTTTCTTGAGCCTCTAGGTAAGCTAAATAATCTTCATAAGTTTGAGTTCTTAATTTTTCATAATCTGCTGAAGGTATATCACCTCTTGCTAAAGCATCAGCTAAAGCTTGTTGATATGCAGTTCTTTTAGCATCTTGTTCTGCTCTATTTAAAGTTTTATATATATAACCAGCAGAACGTACAGCAGGGTCTCTTTCATAGTTACCACCTTGAGATGGGTCTTCTGCAAACATTCCTACTCCGGCATAACTTATATTACCTACCTCTGGTACATTTAATACTGAATATCCATTATTCAACTCAATTACACTACCGTCCATTGGATTTCTAAATGTACTTAAATCATCTATTTGTGTACGTGAACCATCAACACCTATTAATATTCCAGAAGTAGCCATACGTCTTTCGCCCGGTGCTTTATTTTCTGTGCTATCTGCTACATATCCTAATAATGGGTCTGTGTTGGTGTAAACAAAGGTTCCGTCTGCTGTGGAGCCTTTTGTTCCGTACCCTGTTGCTGAAACAATAACTGTATCATCATCAGCAGCAGCTATTTGTGCAGCATTATCAGCAGTTGCAATTATTATATTATCAGCAGG
>TARA_R100000388_G_scaffold31497_1_pt1 | contig 12949 bp, 23 predicted proteins | sample TARA_R100000388 | Tara Oceans TARA_R100000388 (sample SAMEA2620360) | marine metagenome | biome: marine biome (ENVO:00000447); feature: surface water layer (ENVO:00002042); material: "saline water (ENVO:00002010), including plankton (ENVO:xxxxxxxx)" | depth 5 m | reverse complement strand
CAAGAAAAAATAATTTACTGGTATAGTCAAGTAGATGGTTGTTCATTAGATGGTGCAGTAGACGCACTATTCGGAGAAATTAACGACCAGATGAGAGAGGCTGGAGTTCCTGCAGAGTTTTATCAGGAAGTATTCAGGTTGGTAAATGATGATTATACTATTAGAAGAAACTAATTATGGAAACACAAATTTTTAAATACTTAGACAACTTAAGAGAGTCAGGCATAACTAATATGTTTGGCGCAGGAATATATTTACAAGAGGAATTTGGATTGGGTAAAAGAGAAGCCCGAGAGTTCCTATTGAAATGGATAAATCAATTTAATAAATAAATTATGAGAACAACAGATGAACAACACTCTGCTAAGATGAGCAAGTTACTCAAGGGCAGAAAAATCGACAGCTGTCGATACATGACAAGAGAAGAGGCTGATGAGATGGGTTGGTATTGCAGACCACTCGTCATATTCTTTACAGACGGCAGTTACCTAATGCTTCAAAAAGATGATGAAGGTAACGATGGTGGGGCTGGATACTTTGAACACCCACCAAAAGAAAATAAATATAATATAATCTATACAATATGAAATCAAATAACATTACAGGAAACAACGGACTCGATCCAGACGACTACGACTATGTAGAAACTTGTGGTTGTGGAGAGACAGAAGTGTGGGAACACATAGAGACTAAAGAAACTATCTATGTGCCAGTAGAGATACAAAGGTATTGGCACTTAGCGAGTAGAGACTATAATTTAATGACAGAAATATAATATGCCTAATCATGTATTTGCAAGTATATCGGTTGAAAAAGAGTATGCCGATAAGCTGAGAGAAATCTCAAAGGTAGGGCTTTGCAGACACTACCATCCAATGCCAAAAGAGTTAGAAACTTCAGTAAGTGGTTCTGAAGATGCTAAACCTGAGTGGCAGAAACAAAAGTCAAAAGAACTCATAGAAAAGTATGGTGCAGACAACTGGTATACCTGGTGCGTAAACAACTGGGGAACTAAATGGGGTTGTTACGAGACAACCTTTACTGAAAGAGATGATGGGGGTGCAAACTACCACTTCTCAACAGCATGGTCGCCTGTATCACCAAGGATTATGGATATGCTCATGGAAGACATAAAGTCATTTGAATATGAATGGGAAGAGGAACAAGGGTATGGAGAGTATCACATAATAACAGACGGAGAGTTTACTCACTTTGAAGAATGGAATATGCCAGAGTGGAGTTCAGAAAGGTGGAACGCAGACAGCAGAAGTGAGGATACAGAAACCTATGGATACAGCGAGGTGACTCTATTGACAGAGCCAATTACAAAGTGGGGGAAGACATACAAAAGAGGATACTATCTCGACTTTTGTTTCGATGAGTATTTGGGAACAAACTACGAAAGAGCTGTTGAGAAGTTAGCAAACATGCGTAAATAATAGGACGAGTCTACATCCTAAACAGTAGGCACAATTTAATTTAATTTTATGGAAACACAAGAAAAACAAAAGGTGGACTTAGTTGAAACTTATCCAAGTGGAGACTATCATCCACTTGAAGACACGGTGTGGTCTGAGTATTTGAACTGCCACCTGCTTGCAGACAAAAGCATATCAGTAATCAATGCTGATGGAGATGCTGACTATATCATAGAAGATGAAAGAGATGATAATTTTAAATGGGTAGAAGACGAGGATTTTATGGTTCATGTAGATGCTACATGGGATTGCTATGCAAGTGGTAACGCCTTTCACAACACAGACTACAAAGTAGAGACATGGTGTGGACACATTGTGCATGATGAATATGCAAACGACCACGATTTTCATTGGTGTGAATATGGAGAGGCTGATGGTCATTGGATAGACGATTGTGATGCGTGCTATTGTGAAGACATTGATGGATATGTCCTTGAATCAGATGCACATTGGTGTGAACACAATGAAGCATACTACTATGATGAAGATGAGATGGGCAGTCCATCAGGACCAGAGCATATCAACGACTATCACACATCAAGACAAATGGTTAGTTACAAAGCTGGTGCTATGAGTTCACCTTTCAGGATTGGATTTGAGATTGAGAAAAATATGTTCGTAACTGAAGATGGTGATGCAGACTCGAGAGGAGATCATGTAGGGTATTTCGAGTTGATTGCTGGTTTTGAAACAGACAGCTCTTGTGGTGTAGAGGCAGTTACACACATACTACCACTAGCCAGTCCGAGAAGCCAAGAGAGAAAGCTCGTGTTTGATATGATTGACGAAGCCACCTGTATTGTAGACAGCCCATACGACAACACTTGTGGTGGGCATATGACTATTACAGTAAGAGACATCAATGATGGCTATGATATTGTAGACAAACTACGACAAAAGATTGCGTTGTTGTATGCACTATACAGACACAGGCTCAAGCGAAGTTATTGTGAACACAACAAGCCAGCTAAGAAGGAGAGCAACTACAAGTATTCTCCTGTGCATGTGAAGACAAACAAGGTAGAGTTTCGTATACCATCGGCAATCAGAAACACTAAACAACTAAAGTTGCGATATGACCTTATGTGGAAGATGATGTATTACACCTTCAAAAGACCGATAGGGTTTGAGGAGTATTTGACAAAAGTCAGACCAATCATCAAGCGCATGTATAGTGGCAACGAAAGAAAAGTAGATATAATCTACAACATTGCAAGAGACTTCAGACGATATCTTATTGCAGAAGAGGTTACAGACCTCACAGATCAATTTATTAACAGTAAAACAGAAGAATAGTTATGTGTATTATTATTATCAAAAACAATCAAAAGCTCATCAAAACAGAAACATTGATGGCTTCAGCACACAAAAATCCTGATGGACTTGGGATATTGTGGCTAGACAAATGGAACATTACAACTCACAGAAGTGATGAGTATATGATTCTAAAGACACAAAGACCATACATTGCACACTTCAGGTATGCAACAGTAGGTAAAGTAAGCAGAGCAAATTGTCATCCATTCAACATTGACAAGGACCATGTGTTGTTTCAAAATGGAACAATCAAAGGTCTTGGCAGTAAAAAGAAGACAGACACTCAGCACATGGCAGAGATACTTTCAGATGTCAAACAGACCAGGTGGAGAGAGTTACTTGAAATGCATAATTGTAGATTTGTAACAGCAAACCTAAAGAAACGCAAGTATAAGATATACAACAAAGCAGACTGGATTACAAAGAATGACATTATGTATAGCAAAGACAATGTATTGGGTATGACACTACTGGGTGTGTATGGCACACTAAAGAAAGGATATTCAAACTACTGGGCACATCTTGACCAGGCAACCTATTTGGGTAAAGGTTACACAGTAGAAAAATACCCAATGGTTATTGATGGCATACCCTTTATGATTGACAGACCAGGGGATGGGCACAATGTGGAGATTGACCTATTCCTTGTAAATCAACTAGACCTAAGTAGTGTTGACATGCTTGAAGGACATCCAAACTGGTATGAAAGAAAGAGGGTTGAAGTAGAGTGTGATGGCAAGATATATACACCATACATTTATTTCAATGACACTAGAGACACAGGTATATATCACGACACATATATAGAGACACCAGTAGATACAAACCCTTATGGCTACAGCTGGAAAGGGTATGAATACTCTCACTACGACTCGTTGCCAGAGTATTGTTCATGCGAGAACCCATCTTTTATTAGAGACTGGGATGAAGAATACTGCGACATATGTTATGGAGAAAGAAGACACACTTTTAAATTAGATTAGACATGAGTAAATACAGAGATAAAGCAAAGGCTACATTTTATAGCTACATGGGTATCATAGTGATACTCTTATATTTAATAATCAAAACACACATATTATGAAGGAAGCACTATTAATAGGCTTGTTCACACTCATCATTGGGGGAAGGTCCAATGTGAGGGAAGAACAGGTAACAGCCACGATCTACCATGCAGTAGAAGGGCAGACAGACAGCACACCACTAATCACAGCAAGTGGTAAGCACATCAATCCTGACAACCCAGCAGGGCACAGGTGGATAGCAGTATCCAGAGACCTGGAGCCTTTGGGGTTTGTGTTTGGATGCAAAGTCTTAGTTACAGGGGCAGAGCACATGGACGGAGTATATACAATAGAAGACAGGATGAACAAAAGGTGGACAAAAAGAATAGACTTTCTCGTAAACGAAAACATGCGAGGAGGTCGATGGAAAAATGTAACAATAAGTTTACTTGCCACACAATAAATTCCTTGTTTGTCGACAAGGCAAGTCGTAATGCGTGAGTCAAAGTGGGGTGTGGCAAATGTTTTCATAACCTGCAAATTACGACCAGACTGACAGCACGGAAAGACGGCTACCTTCGGGTATAACTTAAATCAAATAAATATGAAAGTAATAATTAAAACAGTAGATGGTTCGAGAACCGTTGAGGACATGAGATACAAAATACAGTCTTGTGCCGATACAGTTATAGACAACCTACAGCTTACGCAGTATGTCTATGATGAGTTTGGGCACGACTTAGATGTCCACGATGCCGAAAGGCTCACTAATATAGTATATCAACAAATTAAATACAGAATGTAAATATGAATAAACAACAAATAAGTTTGTTTCAAAGTAAGAAAACAGACGACTGGCAAACACCAGTTTGGCTTTATGATAGTTTGAATAAAGAGTTTAACTTTGACTTTGATCCTTGTCCATTTCAATCCAGCTTTGATGGGTTGGAGTGTAACTGGGGCAAAAGAAACTTTGTTAATCCTCCTTACTCAAAGGTAAAAGAGTTTTTACAAAAGGCACACAAAGAAATAGAAAAAGGTAACGCAGAGCTTTGTGTGTTTCTTGTGTTTGCAAACACAGACACCAGGTGGTTTCACGACTACTGTTACAAGAAAGCAGAGTTAAGATTTATAAAAGGTAGACTGAAGTTTGTAGATGCACAAGGAAACGACAACAATAGTGCTATGCGACCAAGCATGTTAGTAATTTTAAAAAACAAAAACTATGAATCATTTTATGAATAATGCAAAAGAAATAGAAAAAAGCAAATGGACTTTCACTATCCATGTATATCATGGTGGAGAACAGCCAAATGAAACATTCTATACCACAGACATTGAGGAAGCTAGAAAGCTTGCTCAGAGAGGAGAACACTCCGAAATAATTAATGCAAATGGAATCTTTGTTCAATAATAATACAAAAAAAATTTGCATATAATTAAAAAATAAATTATTTTTGAAAACACAATTTAATTTAATACTTATGGGAAAATCAAGTGAAGAGTTTATGCGTCAAAGAGAGAGGGAAAGTAACTCACTCCCTCCCAATGTCATTGATGATATTTGGAGAAGCTACTTTGACTTCATTAATAAAATTCAATCAGATGAAAAGAGGAATATTTAACAAGTATGTGGATTATGTCTGTCAAGAGACAGGTGTAACACGAGAAACCCTGTTTAAAAAGAACAGGTCGGCAAAGTATTCTACTGCCAGGTTTTTACTATATACATTATGCTATGAGAGACCAATGACAATCGTTCAGATCGTGGACTTGATGGCTGAAAATGGATATGTTATAGCAAGAGCTGGGGTGGAGTATGGAATCAGAAAGATTATGAACTCTGGAGATATTGATGCAAATGAATTTATATCAAAAGGTTTAGAGTCTTGCAGTCATGAAACAAGTGTAGCAAATGCATAGCATATACACATTATGGGATGATGCCGTTCAGGACAGGAAAGCAATACCTGTTCACAGTCCAAAGGAAGAAGGTTATATATACAAGGGTATTAAAATAGTTAATATCAAAGATGATATAAAAATCTACAACACGAGGAAGAAAGGTATGACCTATGCAGAAGTTTCTGATGTAGAGTATGAGTTCTTTTTTGAACATGGATTTAGAGAAGGTGTTCATCAAGTATTGAAAAATACTTATAGAGAACAAATAGAAAATATAAATAATAAAATCCAGGGGGAAGTTAATACTCGTAACAACAAGAAACACTATGAATCTCTTAAACAAAGAAGAGAGTCATTAATTAATAAATATAGTAACTTAAATAATTAAAAATGGGAAACACAAAATCAACATTCAAAGAACTTACTTCAATCAATGTAAAAGGTAAGGTAGAACAAAAGGGAAAGTTCTCTTACTTATCTTGGGCTTATGCCTGGGCTATGGTAAAAGACAAATATCCAGACAGTAATAGAACTGTTTATGAGCATGAAGCTACAGGTCTTAATTACTTTAGTGATGGAGCAACTGCTTATGTTAAAGTTGGTGTTACAGTAAATGGTGTAGAGCACATAGATTATCTACCAATTATGGATAACATGAATCGATCAGTTCCACAAGACAAAATCACTTCGTTTATGGTCAACAAGACCATACAAAGAAGCACCGTAAAAGCTATCGCTATGCACGGACTTGGGTTGTCGTTGTGGGCAGGTGAAGATTTGGTTGATGTAAGTGAGTCAGCGCCAGCTGTAACAAAAAGAAAGAAAGACACACTAAAGAAAACTCACGAGAAATGGAATAGTGTAGTGGACTATGTAAAGAGTATGAGTAATCAACCTTTTGCTACGACAATAAAAACTATTGAGCAAAAGTATGTAGTTCCTACTGCATTAAAGAAAGAGCTAGCAACTTATGGAAAGTAATATAGTAACACAATTAAGGGATGATAGTAATTATTATGGAGAGTTCGGTGGAAAATATCTATCGAACTCAGACATAATTGACTTGCTAAACTACAAGTTTAGAGAGCCACGCAAGACACTAGATATGTTGTATGGTAGATACTTCCATACTCTACTTTTAGAGCCTGAGAAACTATCAGAATATCATATTCTTGATTCATCTACTCGAACTACAAAAGCATTCAAAGAATATGCATATGAAAACAAGCTAGACTCCTACGATGTTTTGTTGGAAAAAGAAATTCCAATGATTCAATCCTGGGCAGACAGAATGTTGGCACATGATGTAATGAGATATGATATTCAAGATTTTGAGGCAGAAAAAGAAGTGCCAGCTGTTAAAGAGTTGTTTGGAATTATGTTTAAAGGTAAAGCAGATATTGTAAATGATAAGTTCGTAATTGATCTTAAGTCCAGTTCCAACATCAAGTCCTGGAACAGAAGTGCAGATACATATAACTATGATAGTCAAGCATATATATATCAACAATTATTTGAAAAGCCTGTGCAGTTTTATATAGTTGATAAGAAAACTTTGAATTTAAAAATTGCTACGGCTACAGAAGAAACTCTACTTAGAGGTAGAGATAAAGTTCTGAAAGCAATTAAAATATACGAAGAGTATTTTGCTGAAGGAAGCAAAGGCGATGTCAACCAGGTGGTTGATGTTGTAGAATTTTAACATGGAGTCAGATGTGTTGCTCCTACTCAACACTCAAACTAATACTATTAATTATGTCACAAGACAAAGTATTCGCAGATGGTTTTCTCTTCAAAAGAAGAGAGAACGCACCCGATTTTGTAATCGGTAATATAAGTGTAAAAGTTGATGAAGCTATTGCATTTTTAAAAACCAATCAAAAGAATGGTTGGGTTAACCTAAATGTTTTAAATAGCAAGGGAGGAAAACCCTATATAGAACTAGATCAGTTTGTTCCTAAAAAGAAAGAGACTGAGACAGTAGAGAGTGATAAAGAGACCGAGTCTCTTCCATTCTAATCATAATTTAAGAGAGAGAGAAGGGCACTTAGCCCTTTTCTTTTCTCATATCTATGTTGAAAATGTCAATTATTTTCCTTAGATATGGCAAATTAAAAATAACTTTAATAAATTAATATATATATAATATAGTAAAATAAAATCGACATGGAACAAGTCACGATATTCAGAAACATAAAAGACACTTCCACTCCTTTCTTTAGAGATTTAGATTCGATACTTGAAAGAATTAAGGAAGGTAAGTCAAAAGAATTAATCAAACAGATTCGTTCCGAAAAGAATAAAGATGTAAGGCAAGAACTTAAAAAGAACTTGCCAGCTATTTGTTTTTCAGGAACATTTAACAAAAGAAATGATGATAGTCTAATTGAACACTCAGGATTTATATGTTTGGATTTTGATGGTTACAAAACAAAGAAAGACATGATGTCGGAAAAAGAAAGGCTATCAAAAGATAGATATGTATACTCTGTGTTTGTTTCTCCAAGTGGTAATGGATTAAAAGCAATCGTAAAAATACCAAAGGAGCCACAAAATCATAAGAATTATTTTATGTCTTTAAATAAGTATTTCAATTCACAATACTTTGATAAGACAAGCAAAAACATTTCTAGGGTATGCTACGAATCTTATGATCCTTTGATACATATAAATGTAAACTCTCATTTATGGACAAAGATTGAGGAGCAAGAATATAGGGTAGTTGATAAGTATTCATCAAGACCAACCATACCAGTAACCGATGAGAACAAGATAGTTGATATCTTAATGAAGTGGTGGGAGAAAAAATACGGGTTGATTGAGGGAGAAAGAAACAACAATGTATACATACTCGCAGCTGCTTTTAATGACTATGGTGTAAACAAATCGTTAGCAGAATATATTATGTCCTCTTTTGAATCCCAAGGGTTTACTGTAGAGGAAATAAAACAAACCATTAACTCTGCTTATACTCAGACACAAAACTTTGGTTCAAAGTATTATGAGGATGAGGACCGAGTCAATCAGGTTCGTATGAAATTAAAAAGAGGTGTATCAAAAAAAGAAATCCGTTCTCAATTAGCTGACTCTCAAATTGAGGACGCAGTAATAGACTCTGTCATTACTTCAATCGAGGAGGATGAAAGCGATAAAAGGTTTTGGACAAAGAGCGAAAAGGGAGTCATAAGTATTATACATTATTTATTTAGACAATTTTTAGAGGACCATGGCTTTTACAAGTATTGTCCTGAAGGTAGCAGGAACTTTATATTTGTTCGTGTTACAAATAATTTAATAGACCACACAAGCGAGGAAGAAATAAAAGACTTTGTGTTGGGCTATCTTGAGGATTTAGATGATATGTCTGTCTATAATTATTTTGCAGACAAGACTAGATTCTTTCGTGAAGAGTTTTTGTCTTTACTAGGAACAGTAGATGTTTACTTCATTGAGGATGATAAAGATACAGCATATCTGTATTACAGAAACTGCGCAGTTAAAGTAACTAAAGACAAAAAAATTACAATTGATTATTTAGATTTAGGAGGATATGTGTGGAAAGACCAGGTAATTGATCGAGACTTTGAAATGTGCGAGTCTTTTAATTGTGATTACAAAACATTCATATCAAACATTGCAGGCGAGGATAAGCAAACAATACAATCTATGAGAAGCACTATAGGTTATATGTTACATGCTTACAAAAACTTATCGTATTGTCCTGCCATAATACTAAACGATGAAGTGATATCAGACAATCCTGAAGGTGGAACAGGTAAGGGTTTATTCATGAACGCATTACAGCAAATGAAAAAACTTGTAGTTATTGATGGCAAAGCATTTAACTTTGAAAAGAGTTTTGCATATCAATTAGTTTCTGCTGATACACAAATACTTTGCTTCGATGATGTAAAGAAACATTTTGATTTTGAAAGACTGTTTAGTGTAGTTACTGAAGGTCTTACATTAGAAAAGAAAAACAAAGATGCAATTAAAATACCATTCAAAAAGTCTCCAAAGGTTGCGATAACAACCAACTACGCAATCAAAGGTAGAGGTAATTCTTTTGAAAGGAGAAAGTGGGAGCTTGAATTTAAACAGTTTTATACCAAAGACTTTACACCTCTTGTTGAGTTTGGTAGGCTTTTATTTTCTGAATGGAATGAGGATGAATGGTGTGCTTTTGACAACTACATGGTAGAGAACTTAATGTTTTATTTAAAGAATGGTCTTATCAAAGCAAACTTCAAAAATCTAACTGTTAGAAAACTATCAGCTGATACATGCCATGAGTTTATTGAATGGTGTGGGTTAGTTGGAACAGACAATCCAAATGAAACAATAAAGTATAACGAAAAAATTTACAAGAACGATTTATACTTGGAGTTTATTGGAGACAATCCAGACTTTGCACCAAAAGCAAAACGGACTATATCACGAACAGAATTCTATCGTTGGCTAAATTCATTTGCTTTGTATAAAACTGGAGTCAAGCCTGATGAAGGTAGAGATCTAAACGGTAGATGGATAATATTTTTAACTGACAAAACAAAGGTAAAAAATGAGCAAGAGTTCGTATTCTGATTTTACCTGGTGTATTAAAAATGACTTTCAGGTATACATTAAACCCTTGAGAAACAAGGGAGAATGTAAGATAGCAATTAGGAAGGGTGGAATATCTACAGATGGGAAGCCCTCAAAATACTGTAAAGAAAAAGGCGTAACTTTGTATAGCACCGAAACTTTAGGCGAGATTACATATAGCACACAAAAGAAAGCTATGGATAAACTGCCTGAAGTTTATGCTTATCTCAGGAATCGCTATGGAAATGTATGACGAAAAAGAACAATTACATTTAGGAATGTTAAACTCCTATGAAATGGTGGTTTACAAAGTGCCTTTTTCCAGACTTGAAATTACAGAAAATAGTTTCTTCGTTCACGATATAACAAAACCTATCAATGTTAATTTGATAGACGACTTGATTTATTATTTTGAAGAAGAAGAAGACTATGAAAAATGTCAAGTCTTAATGGAAATAAGACACGAATATGATTCAATTTAGAGAATATCAAAAACAAATTATTAGTAAGGCAGTAAACATACTTAAACAAAGTAAGTTTGTTTATTTGTCAATGGAGGTAAGAACTGGTAAAACCCTTACAGCTCTTGGCTCATTAGACTTGATGAGTGTGAACAGAGTATTGTTCATCACAAAGAAGAAGGCAATTGGAAGTATAGTTAAGGACTATGAATCGTTGAGTCCAGGGTATGAGCTTGAGGTAATTAATTACGAAAGCCTACACAAGGTTCAAGTGAAGGGTTGGGATGCAGTTGTGTGCGATGAAGCACACAGTATGGGTGCTTTTCCAAGGCCTAGTAAAAGAGCCAAACAGGTTAAGACCTTGTTGATAGCAAACAATCCTTATGTGATCTTGCTTTCTGGAACTCCAACACCAGAGTCTTTTAGTCAAATGTATCATCAAGTTTATGGGATTGAAACAAATCCATTCAGCTCGTTCAAAACATTTTACAAGTTTGCAAAAGAGCATGTAAATACTGTTCAAAGAAAAATAAATGGATTTATGGTAAATGATTACAGCAATGCAAAACAATCTGTATTACATCAGATGCAACCCTATATGATATCTTATACACAACGAGAAGCTGGTTTTGAAACTTCAATAACTGAAAATGTTTTGACTATTGAAGCTCCTGAAATAATATATAAGTTATGCAACAAACTGAAAAAAGATTTAGTTATAGAAGGTCAAGAGCATGTAATACTTGCCGACACAAGCGTTAAGCTTATGCAAAAACTACATCAAATGTATAGTGGAACTGTAAAGTTTGAAGACGGTAAATCCATGGTGCTAGATACCTTCAAAGCTGAATACATCAAAAATTATTTTAAAGATAAAAAAATAGCAATCTTTTATAAATTTAAAGAAGAATACAATGCTCTCAAAGAGGTGTATGGAAGTAATATTTGTAACACCCTGGAAGAGTTTTGTAACACAGAAAAAAATATAGCATTACAGATTGTAAGTGGTAGAGAGGGTATAAGTCTGAAAGAAGCTGATGCCTTAGTTTATTACAATATAGACTTTAGTGCTACTAGTTATTGGCAGTCAAGAGATAGAATGACCACGAAAAAGAGACTAAACAATAATGTATATTGGGTGTTTACATCCAATGGAATCGAGCCTGATATTTACAAGGCAGTTACAAAAAAGAAAGACTACACTCTCAAGCATTTCAAAAAAGACTTATTGAGTGTATAAATCTTTTGATTTTTTTTTGTTATTTTGTTTTATGACAGAACAACAAATTCAGTCCAAAAGAATAAAAGAGCTCGAAAGCGAAGGGTATTTTGTTATTAAATTACTTAAAACCAACAAGAACGGTATACCTGATTTACTAGCAATACCTGAAAACTCAGATGTTTTATTTTCTGAGATTAAAACAAAGTCAGGCAAGGTGTCTGCAATACAGAAATTTAGAATCAAACAATTAAAAGAGCATGGGATCAAAACAGAAATATATTCAGGATGAATTTGAAATGGATGAGTTTTTTATAAAACAAATTCATGATTTTAGAAATGGAGCTGCGCTACAGATAGCAGCGAAAATAGACAAGATGATAGGAATAGAATCTACATCAGGCAGGATTAAAAATATTGCAGGTCATGTTTATGATAGAAATGAACGACCTGTTTATTTTATGGTAGACTATTTTAAGGAAAACGATGAGAGTCCTATAGTCTTGGTAGATATAAATAGAATAGATACCGATAGGTATTTAGATTCAATTAACCTTAACCAATACATTAAATGAAACTTAATACACTACAAAGTTATGTTTTAAGTTCGGTAGAAGCTGCGACTGGACTTAACGACATACGACAAATTACTCGCAAAAGAGAGTATGTTGATGCCAGGAGAGTTGCTTATCTTATATTTAGAAACATACATAACATGACATATATGGAGATAGCAAATCTTTTCAGTCGCAATCACGCAACTATTATTTATGCAGTTCAGAGTGCTGAAAACTTAATAGAAACCGATCCAGCATTCAGAGATATTTACTTTGAATCGTTGGCAAGTATAACGGGAGGTGGAACAAGAATGATGGAAATTGTAAATGAAATAAAAGAATTGAAAAAAGAGTTTTTAACATTACAAAAAGAAGGATATGAGCTACACATTTGAAGATATTGAAAAAATATTAGATTTTAAAA
>TARA_R100000388_G_scaffold2262_1_pt1 | contig 13005 bp, 1 predicted proteins | sample TARA_R100000388 | Tara Oceans TARA_R100000388 (sample SAMEA2620360) | marine metagenome | biome: marine biome (ENVO:00000447); feature: surface water layer (ENVO:00002042); material: "saline water (ENVO:00002010), including plankton (ENVO:xxxxxxxx)" | depth 5 m | reverse complement strand
TTTAGATTTTGGAAAACAGCTAGAACAGAAAAGCAAATAGGTGATAACTGGTTTACTCAAGTTGGAGCAGGTACAAACACAGATACATCTAATACAGATTTGGGATTTTACTTTAAATTTAATGAGGGAAAAACAGGTGATAGCAATTTAGACCAAACTATATTAGATTACTCAGGTCGTGTATCAAATGGTTTGTATGTAAACTACGACTCAGACAAAAGACAAACTGGGTCTGCCATGGTAATTTCAAATGCGGCAGAAAGAGAGTTTAAAGATCCAATATTGTATCCTTCGCACCCACTAGTTTCATCCTACAAAGAAGAGGCAATGAAAAAAGGAGAAGAATGGGACTACAGAAACCCAGCCTTCTTGTTTAATACGTTGCCGCAGTGGATTCAAGACGAAGACTCTAATTCTGGGAGAGATACAACTCTAGCTTTAACACAGATAATTTCTAGCTATTTTGACACTTTGCATTTGCAAATTCAAGAAATTCCAAAAATAAAAACAAACAGATATCTTAGCAGTAGTATGGACACAACTGTAAAGCCCATACCATTTTCCTCTAAGTTGTTAAAAAACGCAGGATTTGTGACACCAGAAATATTTGCAGATACAGACGTAATTTCTGCATTGGCACACAGAGATGATCACAGAGAGTATGAAAAGAAGTTATATGATGTCAAAAACTATATCTATCAAAACATTTATAATAATTTATCATTTATAAATAAATCAAAAGGTACACAAAAAGCAATAAGAAACCTCATAAGGTGCTTCGGTGTTGATGATGAAATTTATAAGATCAATATGTATGCGGATAATGCAGAGTATACATTGACAAATAATTTTGTTGATAAATCAGTTAGAAAAACATACGCTGACTTTAATGATGTTACAAGAAATGCATCTACCGTATACTCTTTTAAGAACAGCAGTGAGCCTGATAATTTTGGATTTATAACAGGAAGTACTAATACTTCTTCTGGTTTTGATAGTGAATTAGCTATGACAGTAGAGGCCGAGGTTATTCTTCCCAAAAAACCCGAACTTGGAACAAATAGTGGCGCAAACAAATATTTTCCATACGTTTCTTCTTCTCTATTTGGTATGCACTCAGCAAAAGCTGATCCCGGATCTGATGACCAGCAGGTTATGACTTGGGATGCAAATGATTACGCAAACTTTCAAGTATATGCAGTAGCAGCTACTGCTGCACGAGATGAGCAACAGTCTAGAAGTGTTCAATTTGTATTAAAAAGCTATAATGATGTCATCCCTTTAATGGCTAGTGAATTTTATTTGGATCAATATCAAGATACAAAATGGAATTTTGCAGTAAGAGTTAAGCCAAAAGGATATCCATATGCAGGGAGTGAGATAACAGGATCAACTGGAAAAGAATATGACGTAGAGTTTGAAGGGGTTAGCGCAATATCTGACATTGTAATTAATTCATTTAAGATTACCGGCAGCATAACAAATACAGCAGGTTTAAGATTTCTAACACAGAAAAAAAGGATGTATGCAGGCGCACATAGAACAAACTTTACAGGATCACTTAGAGAAAGATCTGATGTGTTAGTTTCCTCATGTAGATATTGGGCTGACGAAATTACAAGTGATGAATTAAAATTCCACGCAATTGATCCATCTAGTGTAGGCGTAAATAACCCAGAAAAAAATGCATACCTATTTGCCACAAGATATTATCAAAATATTGAGGTGCCAAGAATAAAAACTTTGCTTTTAAACTGGGACTTTAACAACGTTACTGGGTCTGATGCCAGTGGTAGGTTTGTTGTACAAGATAGAAGCTATACTATTAACCAAGATGACAATTATCAACTTTGGGGTTTAGATCAGAAAAATCTTTTAGAATCTAATCACGATGCAAGAGGAGATTTCTTCGTAGAAAATAGCACAGATTCTGTATTAAATGACTTCTTGCCGTCTTATAAACAACAGTTGCCAGAAAATATCAATGATTCTAATATGATAACAATAGCAGAAACAGATGATTTGGCGTTTACAAAAAATACACTTCCAATTAAATTTTCTTTTGGGCTAGAAAAAAGTATGTACCAAACCATCTCTGAAGAGATGATCAATTTTTTCTATGCATCAAAAGAGGCAAGCGCTCTAGAGAACTTAATTGGAGATCCTGTCAATAGATATAGGATTAGTTACAAAGGTTTAGAAAAGTTTAGAAATTTATTTTTCAACACTGTCGGCAATACTCCTGATTTAGAGAAGTATTTAAATTTTTATAAATGGCTTGACGAGTCTGTTTCTCAAATGGTGGCGGAATTGGTACCAGTTTCTGCAAAATTAACTGGTGTGACCAATGTTGTTGAAAGCCACATGCTTGATCGTGCTGGCAAGTATCAAACAAAGTTCCCAACTGTTGAAAGTAAGGTCGGAGTCTTAGAAGATGCTGCCAGAGGCATTAATGAAATGCTTTATGATTGGGAATTTGGTCACGCTCCAATTTCTGGAAAACAGCAAGATAATTGTTTGTGGTGGAAAAAGAGAGCGATAAGAACTACTGATGGCTTATGGTCTGGAGACGACAATGTAGACAACGACAGGAAGTTTATACACTCTGCATCTGTTCAAGTTTTGAATAGAAAGCTTGACACTACAATCAGATTAAAAGCAGACAATATGGGTCTTAGGCAATCATTAAACAAGAGACAGTTTATTTTTGCTGAAACTCCCCCTGTTACAGATGAAAATATAAAATTTAATACTTCAACTTTTAGCAAGCCTGTAACATGCAATGACACGACAAAGATAAATCCTCAATTTAAATTCAAACCACAGTTTAAAATTGAGCCCGGAGCAGAAGAAGGTTCTTCATATTTGGGAAGAATGAACTCCCCGGTTACTTTTTATAGTTCCTCTATAGGTGATCAAAATACCGATCCAACAGGATACTTTAAAACCAGCCAACACCTTCTTGATTATTACTCAGAGACAAAAGATGTCCCTGCTCAAGGTCCATTTACACAAGCTCATGTGGGCGGATATCAATATAGACATTCTGGTTTAAACGCTGGAGTTGCACCCGGATATGGTGGGAGAAGAGAAGGTTGGCATACAACGACATCTACTGTTGGTGGATCCACATATTTTGTTATTTATAATCCAAGTAGTATAAACTCTGCACATCCTAGAGCTGGTTACTCTAGAGATCTTATTGCTAAAAGTTCTGTTAACATTAAAAATATAAAAACCATAACTAGCTCTAATGATCCCGGTTCTGGAATTACAGATGACACTGGGGCAACTATTCCTTTAGGAAACTACACTCATGATTATGAAATTGTTCAAATACCGGGAAGGTCTATAAATAACAAATATTTCATTGAAAACTCAGGAATAGGAACTGGGTCTACAGAATCAACATTTGTAAGCGGATTATACGACAGAACAATCCCAGACCGTGGAAAAAACAAGTACGTTTTTGTTAATAAATTCTCCGCTCCCGGAGGACCAGAAACAATGGGTGCTGGATATCTGGATGTAGAATCAGAAAGTTTTTCTGTCTATAATGCTTTGCCATTTAGAAACTTATCTGTCCGCTCTCCTCTTAGAAGCTTATTGACTAAACACGCAGCATTTGGAGGGTATGATAGCGAATTTGGACAACCTTCGGCTTCTTTTCACAAAACTCCTAGAAATGGAGCGAAAAAATTAAATATTAATGGCAAACCTGATATTGGGTCACACGATGGATTGGGATTAGATGTCGTTACATCATCTGTGTTTGATAATGCTTTTGTTCAACATATGATACCAAGAAGCGACATGCAGTACTCGTGGATAACAGCGTCTGCCATATCGTCTATTTTTGGATATGAGCAACCAAATGGATCAAATGCTTCTTTGGCATCAACAGACATTACTTTTGTTAGTGCAAGTGATTTTGGTACCTTTATAGATACATCGGTATTGCCAAGTGGCAAGCCCGTGCTTGGTCGCCCACAAGACCAAGCAGGAGCAAATTTTTACCCCCAGCCGTTTGTTCCTTTTAATAATTTTGCTTTTCCTGATCCATCTCAAATAAGTGAAAATACAATTTCTTTAAATTTTAATACAGATTTTGTAGGAGCAACACTTGTTAACGGGGCTGTCGGAGGCGCAGTCCCACCTCAAGGATTAAATTTGCAACTATTGGCAAATAATGGCGCAGGTGGATTTTCTTCTTGGAAGCAACTTAGGCAAGGTGATAATCCTATTGTTAAAGACATGAGAAGAAACAACAGACTCTCATTTGTTAGAACACAAGATACATTAACCACAGAGACAGTTTTTAATATAATATTAAACAAAAATATAACGATATCAAGAAATGTAGAAGAAGAAAAATTATTTTCTTATACAGAGCCAATGGTAAGTTCTAAATATAAGCCTTTGTATCATAGGATTAATATGTGGAACTACGATTCTGAAAATGGTTTTGGAGGTCCGCAAGTTGTTCTGGAAAGTAGTTATGGAAATAATTTAGCATACTTTACTATGACGAATACTCTTGGAGTTGCAGGTGTTTTTGATAGTCTTACAAAAACAATAGGGTTTCAGCCATTAGAACTACCAAAACAGGTCTATGATGACTTAAAAAGAATATACATCAATAATGAATTAGATGGACCTAAAGCAGGTTCAAACCCAATTAGACAAGTTGGACAGTTTAAATATAGAGAAACAGTATATCCAAAAGAATCTTTTACATTTTTGGCAAAAACAAGAATGCGTGAAAATTATGATGAGGCCAGCGGATCCGCAGATTTTAATAGATCATTAGGAAAAGCGAGAACTTTTTGGAAAGATTACTCTACAAATAGATTGAGATCTATAGGTATTGCAAAAAATTCAATGGGGATTATAATTGACGGTGGTTCATTTAGAGAAACTTCTTATGAAGGCGTTCTTGATTTAAGTTGTTGGCCTCTTGATGCACATTATCCGATGGTTGATATTGCGCCAACAGGAGCAGGTGGAACTTTACAGGGCGCAACAGAAGATGGACAAGGGGAGGGGTCGTATAGGTTACCAACAGATATTAATCTTAGGACTCTAAATGGAGAGTTGTCATACAATAACTGGATTTACAACCTTTATAGAGTACCAATTCAGGGACATGCAGCTTCTGAGCCATCAACTTTGGGTGGCACATCACCAACCACTGCATCTTTAAGTTACGAATATCCAAACTTTGCATTGTCTGGAAATGACCCTAATCAAACAAGTTTGCCTTACACTCTTTCGCACTTAGGTCTTGTTCCTAATTGGACAGCAAACTTAACTTCTAGTAGAAATCCTTGGTTTAATTCATATGATGAATACTCAAACGACATTAGAAGAATTGGGAAAGACTATACTGTAATTCCAGAGTTTAGAATAACAGATCACATGGATTACTACCTCAAAGAAGGAAATGGATTTAAATCTAAAAATAGTAAATACTTAGATCTAATTGGTTCTAGTACCTCAAATACATCAAGTGCAACTTCAGAGGATTCTACATCGTTAAATGAAGAATTCTATAGAATATATTCGCACTCTGACTTCATGAAGCACTTTGAAGTTCTTAGAACAGATCACGTAAGCACACCTGTGTCAACAGATAATAATGTGTTAGTACCCGCTAGAATAAAGATTAGTTGTAAAGGAATTAAAAAGTTACTTCCATATCAAGGATTCTATCCGGTAACTAGAACCGTTCAGCTTGGACAAATGTTTTCCGCTTCATATGCGGAAAATTTAACAGGGAGTTACGATACAAAGTCAAGCATTGATGGGGATCAAGAAAGGCAGCAACTATCATCTTTAATACAACCCTTCTTTGCCCCCGGAATTATGTTTAATACCATAAAATCTGGTATAGCAGTTGACTGGCCTGTGATCACTGGATCAATTGAGAGCAAAAATCCCCTTGATATATCAACTGGATCTGCTTCTATTTATGGATATCGTGCTGCTGGCATGTGTAATTTTGATCCTGACTGGAGAATGCCATTTGATGCAGTGCTAAGTCCAAACAAATTTCTTCCAAAATTCAAAGCAGAAAACTTTTCTCTTGCGCTAGAAGACAAGCCGAAGCCATTTATATATCACATGTGGCCAAATTATTCCAATGCAAGCTTGCAACAAAGCAATCAGGCAAAAAGATTCACACGAAAATTAGGGGAGGAATACAAAACATGGTATCAGGATGCTGGTTACGATAGACCTACACCAAACTTTGCATGGAAAGGTGATTATGACAACAAATATAATTTAGCGATGCATAACTTTTTGGCAGAAACTGTTGACTTTTTCTTAGAAAATCAAAAAGTAACCTCTTTTGTTTCAAAGCAAGAGAAGGATTTTAAAACAATGGTATCTGGCACGATATACACAATGGATGTAGTCCTTAGAAAAACAGACAATTTTAAAATGTATGAGGGTCCTGAAAATGTATACAAGGTGTCTTCTTTTGCAACATCATCAAACATACAGCACACCTCATCTGTTTCAGTTAGAGGAATGCACTACGGACCAAATTTTGCATCAAGAAAGCTAGAAGATCAAATGCATACAGAGCAGATATCTATTTTACAACAGATGGAAGACCCAAGTCCAGCGCCGTATACTCCTCCATATTTTTATGGTACTTCTGTAGCAAGAATAAAATTCAGACCTCATGCTTTAAGAGAAAATATGGGCATTGGTGAAGCAGACAAATTCACCTTATCAGAAATATTTTCCGCAGCAGAGATAGAAACAAAATATTTTAATGAAAATGAAAATTCAAATAACGTTTTTGCTGGCTCTCAAGCATCGCAAGTAAATACAGCCTCTGCTGCATTCAAAAATCAAATGAGCGTAGCATCGTCTGTCAATTTGTTCAATAGAACAGGAATTAAATTTAATTCATACGAGCCAGTTGTTGGTGCTGGTGGGGATATAACTTATCTAAAAAAAGCAGTGACTAGTGCACAAGACAGTAATCAGGATGTATGGGTTATTGAATCTAAATTTGAATGTCCGACTTTAGATTACAGTGACCATGATATCTCTGTTGGATCAATTATCAATGCTGTAGCAGAAGAGAGAGATGCAACCACTGGTCCGTGGAGAACGTTTGGTAAAATACCTGAAGTTAAAGAGGGTATCTTTATGGAAATTCGTGAATCATACCCACAGGCTTCGGAGGCAACCGATGCGGATATAGAAGGCAGTCTAGACCCAACCGTTCGTGGTGGAGTAACAGATCCATTAACACAAAGACTGTCTGCAAGGCTTGAATTTACTGATGTAACTGGCGAGACAAAAAGCATACCAAGATACGGATCGTTAAAAGACATTTGTGGTTTTGAAACAGAAACAAAGCGTGTGGGCACTTTAGCATCTTCTAAAGTTGTATCTGAGGCGATTATTGCAATACCAATATTAACAGACGACACTCCGATATTGATTGATCAGGATGCGTTTAATGTGCAAAAAAACAACCTAGAAACAAAAGGATTTGCTGTAGATGCCGGTGAGCTAGGCTCTCCTGTTAAGATACAAGACACATCTATAACAGACATGATAAAAAAGATGAAAAAATATGTCATTCCACCTCATATGGATTTCTTAAACAATGCTAATGTAGATCCATTTGTTATGTATATATTTGAATTCTCACATGAATTATCTAAAAAAGATTTATCTTTAATATGGCAAAATATGATGCCAGATATATCAGTCACAGCGGAACAGGCAGAGGCAACAATTGAACATCCAGTATTAACTGGTCCCGGTCTAGAATTTTTTGGTAAAGACATTAATTCAATTAATCCTAAAAATGTTTTAGATGTTTCTATATTTCCACCAAAATTAAGATGGCAAGTCTTCAAAGTAAAGCAGAGAGCAAAAAACAATTACTTTGGTATGTCAATTACTCAAGACGCACAAAAGGGATTCGGGTTAAGCGAACTAAACCCAGATGGAAACCTGCTTGAAACTGGGGACCAACTAACTTATAGTTATAATTGGCCGTATGACTTTTTCTCTTTGGTAGAATTAGCAAAAATTGAACCAGAAATTTCTTTTGAGCCCAATAGTATTGCAAACTTTGCGGGTCCAAATCCATCTGGACCTGTTCCGGGTCCAACAACAACTGGAGAGCCAAATCTGGAAGATAGAGTAAAAAGAGAATATGCTGACAAAAGAAACGTTAGCACGGTCGGCACCGAAGAGTCAAAAAATAAAATAAATGTAGGAAATCTAACACAGCAAGATATAAAGCAGTAATATAAATTATATTTTTGTGCAAAAGCATATTTAAAGTAATGAGTTTTTTTAATAAAAAAGAAGAAGTATTAGAGTTGCAATTGACGCAATATGGAAAACATTTGCTCTCTCGTGGTGCATTAAGCCCTGCTTACTATGCTTTTTTTGATGATGATGTTATATACGACAATCAGTATTCCTCTGGTGGAAGCAGTAATAAGTTAGAAAATTCTACAAAATCATCAGATAGAATTAGACAAGCTGTCAGACCAAAAGTTCAACATAACTTTGGAGGCATAGAAACGAATATACACAAGCTGTCTGAAGTCAAAAATGTTTTTAATCCTTTTTTAGACAAGGTTCAACAAATTGAATTAACTCAAGAGCAGAAGGTAGAAGCCTTATCTAAAGCGCCCAATTCTATAGATAATTATTATAGCATGGGAATCCCCATGGGCACGAGTGAGTACAATTCTGATAAAAACCCAGCATGGGAATTAAAACTTTTACATGGCACCATAACAGGATCAAACGCAGAATATACAGGCTCATCAGGTCTGTTAAAGATACCCCAATTAGAAGTACAGACATTTTATGATACAGAAGTTAAACAGGTAAAAGGCACAGAAAATATTATACAAAATGTTAATGTTACAAAATTTCCCAATGGGGATTATATTGAGATAACAAAAGATTATATTTTAATTGATTTCAGAGAACACAATGCACTTTTTGAAAACGAAAACTTTGAAATAGAGGTGTATCAAATAACTACTGAACCAGATACAAATAAAATAACAGAAACTCTAGAGCCTTTATATTTTGTTAATGGCGAGAAAGTGGTTAATGAAATATACTACTCAGGCGATTTGGAGAAAAAGATTGAACTAAATGATAGCAATGTTGAATACTATTTTGATGTAAGAGTTGACGATGAAATAGCAGATGATTTGCAAGCAAATATTACAACAGATATTTACAGCAAAACACCAAAGAATGAAGAGGAGCCTTGTTAATGGCAACAGCAGGATTTTTATTACCAAAAATTAATTTTCTTAGTGTTAAGCTAGATGGTGGTCAAGATTTAGTTAAGCTTACAAACGAACCACATATTAATGACGAAGCATTGCCAAATCCATCTGATGCATTTGGTGCGTCTAGCCCCGACAGGATGCAAGTAGAAATTATCTTGTCTGTAGAGGTAGGCTTTGATCAAAGCGCTGGAAACATATACTCAATGTTTTTTAAAGATGATTTTACAAAGTATCTAAAAATTAGGGTTGTTCAAAGCACAGATCCTGCACAAACACTCGCCATAACAAACGATACTTTTAATTATCTTAAGCAAGGGGGAGTAATTGATGCAAGTTCTTTTTTCGGCGGCGTCTCAAACATACCCGGAGTAATTGTAAAAGACTTAGAATTTTCAGGGTTTGAGGGCAATTTAGAAGAGTTAGACGGAGACCAGTTTACCAATGAAGGTCGCCAAATTGAAACAAAATTTGATTCTAGCGGTAATAAAATATATGTGTTCCCTTATAAGTTAGTTTTTGAAATACCAACCGAACAAGGCGGAATAACCGTAGAAAATTTATCTTATTTTACTCATGCATATATTGACGCACAACAAATATTTCTAGACGAAGGTCCATTTAATGATTTTGTAAATCTTCCTTCGTCAATAGTAGAAAATCTAACAATGGGACAAGTAAATATTTTACCTGTGATACAAAATGGCACTGTAAATAACTTCGCACAAATATTTTATGTAACCGAAACAGATGTAAACGGAAACCCAGTCCCGCTAGAAACTTTAGAAAATGCCAAAATTTGGACAGGAGAGGTGCATTATCATGGCAATGCCAATCCCGGTCCTAACGGATATATAGGATATATGGCTGGCCCACCGGGAAATCCTCTAGAAATGGGTCCTTTTTTAACTGAACAAACAGTTTTAAATGGAATCATACAAGATTATAGAGAAGTAAAAAATATAGAACAACTAAATTATGACTATTCTTTGTTTTCAAACTCTTGGTTTAATCAGAAAACAACTGAAAAATTAACTGATAATTTAAAAGGATTATTAGAGGATGATGCTGCCAACAATCCATATGGTACGGAAGAATATGAAAAGCTTTTAGCAAAAACTTTAACTGCATCCAAAAACAAAGCTAATTTTGGCGATATGTATCTTGCTATGGATGGGTCCGGAAATACAAGGTACTTTTTTTCTTTAGACATGAAAGAGGCTATCAAAAGCCACTCTGCTTTTCCAAAATTGATAGATTATATTTTTGAAGATCCGGAAGAAGCAAATATCCTGCTAAATCAAAAATTAATTAATAGCTTAAAAGTGTATAGGCATAGAATTTACAAAGAAAACGTCGCAGATAAAACAGTAGATCTTTATGAATCTGTAGAGAATGATGTGCCAAAGCTAGTTGTTTCAACTACAGACTCAGATGATGGGGTGCTTATTCAGGCATCAAATCAGGAAAAGAATGAAACGGTGGGAACAATATCACAAATTTCATTAGGCTTATCTGAAATGCCTATGGATTATAACGTGAGGTTTTTTACAGGAACAGATTTAAAGACGCCAAATGACGGAGACTATAGTTTTTCTGTTGAAATAGAAATAAAAGATCCAATCATAGAATGGATGTCAGAAAAAATTTCAATTTTAGAGACAATACTTTACGGAACACCTTCTGTAGAAAAAAGCGGTCTTTTAGATTACGTTAACGATGCTACATCAAATCCAAAATATTTTAATGTTTATACTAACAGGTTTAATTCTGAAGGAATTGATTATCTAAATTCAGAGTACCCCGGCGGGTTTACATACAATAAAGTATTTGATTTTTTTAATGTTTTAAGTTCTTTTACAGAGTTTGATGAAAACATTTATGGTCTATATAATTTTTTGGGATCTATTTCGGGGACAAACTTTGGAAATCCTAGTGGTGCCCTGAAAGTGTATCAGATTTTAGAAACAACTTATAAAAAAATACTAAATATATTTTCTTCTGTTTCAAAGTATAAGAAACCAGTAGACGCCCCACAGGTTGGCGCAGACGGAAAAGGGCAATCAGTTTATTTGGCTGCTGGTTCTAATCCAAGAAGGCACTTTACAATATCAAAACACTTTAAGGTTAAAGTAGAAGGAGATATTAATCATCTGACTGGGTATGATTATTTATCAACATCTTCAACAACTGAAGAAGACTCTGCTCCAATATTAGGTTTAAAGAGAATTTCCAGACCTATTTGGGATGATAGAACTAGGCTAGAAACCTTAAAGCTATTTTCTACTTTGTCTGATTACGACATATCAATACCAAAGCACCCACTTCAAGTATCTCAATTTGAAGAAAACGAATTAAGTCCAAGTCAAATATCGGCCAAACAAGGACCAATATTGAACCCAGAAGACAACATACAGTATTCAAGAAACTCGTATTTGTCTCCATCAATCATAAACTTTGCGAAAAGTGAATCTCAAAACATGCTGAACAGTGGTTTATTAAGAACAGACGTTTCTGATATAAATAATGTGATGTTAAACATAATAAAAGAAAATACAATCGCTAGTCAAAAATTTGATTTTCCAAAAGATTTCGGCGTTGCAACTGGTGTTGGTTTTGATGAAGGGCTTGCGACAGATCAAATTATAAAGCCAAGCATAACAAACGAAGCCAAATATGATTTATTAACCATTTTCAACAACAGGCAAACAACTGTAAAGCCATTAGATCAGTTGATTCCGGGGTCTTTAAGTCAAGTAACACAGTTGGTGGAAAAAGATATATTTGATACCAATGTTGATCCGACGAATATGCTCTTGACAACAATGCTTCAAAACACGTTTGATATATTGAGTGATGAAATATGGTCTTGGGCGTATTATGTTTTAAATTTTGGATGGGATGAATATCAAGCTTGGACGCTTCTTTCCGCTCTACAACTGGTTGATTCAGCTAGTTTAGACCCTTATGTCATAGAAAATTCTCCATTAAAAAGGGCACCAAATCATGTAAAATGCCTATTATCTAATTTGGATTTTACAAAAGACTACAGTTCTCCATCGTTTAAAAGCTTAAAAGATCAATTAAAAGAAAAAAGACCGTATATATTTACAGAGATCGGCAATGAAAATGATTTTTATAAAGTTTATGGGACAAATCCAAGCTCGCCCATTGAGAATATTATATCTGAACGTCAACTTTTATATCAAACTCCTGAATACTTATCATTCTTTTTGTTAAACTTTAAAAAGTTAGTTAAAGTAGAAGCTCTAGTTGGGTATGAATCTGATGCATATGGTAATATTCAAATTAATAGTCCAATTTGGGCAGAACTAAGCCAAGACCAATTTGTATCCGCAGCACAAACCAGCGGTCAAGTTTTATGTAGACTTTTACCATATGAGAAAGACTTGTACGGAATCAAAGAATATGAAGCACTAAAATTGCCAATGTATAACCAACATTTTATTATTGATTTTGGAGTACCGCCAATTTTAGAACCTGAATTAAACGAAGACGCAGAAACGCAGGGAGAGTTTGACTCTAGCCCATTCTTTGAGCCAGATTCGCAAGAGTTTTTACCCGGAGGGCAAACAATGGAAGAGGCAGAGGCGTTAGTTGGCGTTGAAGGTGGAGCCGCCGGTATTGGAATAGCCACAGGTCTTGATGCTGGTGCGGTAACTGAGCTTGGACTAACTGGCTTTGTCGG
>TARA_R100000388_G_scaffold2474_5_pt1 | contig 13079 bp, 4 predicted proteins | sample TARA_R100000388 | Tara Oceans TARA_R100000388 (sample SAMEA2620360) | marine metagenome | biome: marine biome (ENVO:00000447); feature: surface water layer (ENVO:00002042); material: "saline water (ENVO:00002010), including plankton (ENVO:xxxxxxxx)" | depth 5 m | reverse complement strand
TTTGTTAAATATGTATTGTTGCGCAGCTACTCTTTGCTCTGAACTTAAATCTTGTTTAGCTAATATTCTTAATGGATCAATGCCAAACTCTGCGGCTATTGCATTTAACACTCCAAATAAAGGTCCTGTTGGTGTAGCTTTCTTTTCTGTTGTAGCTTTTGTTTCTGTAGATATTAATAAATCACGTATACCTTTATATGATAATCCTTTTAAATCAACATCTGCTGCATTTACGGTTTCTATTATAGATTGTCTAACATCATTTGGCAAGTTAAGTATTTCCATTGCCATTTTTAAATCTTGTATAGTATTTTTTAAATCACGCTTTCTAGTTGGCGTCATATCAACATTATCTATCTGATCCATCAAAGCATCTTTATCTGCTTTTATAACATCAGCTATAGTACCAGCTTCACCTATTTGTTTATCTATAGAAACATCTTGCGCTCTACCTTCTCTAGTATATTGTTTCATTACATCACCTTTAGCTCTGTATATAATAGACCTACCAGCACCACCAGAAATACCTGTTAACCAACCAAATAAACTATCATTTTTAGTAACGTCGTAATTACTTAAGTATCTAATACCTATTTCTTCTTTTACTTTTCTAGTAAAGTCTTTTAATGCTTCAGCAGGTAATCCTAACTCTGTCATACCTTGTCTTATAAGACCATCTAATAATTTACTATCAACTATTTTATTATAACCTTCATGAAACTCAGGTGACGCTCTAAAATCATCTAAGCTTCTATGCTTTGGTGATCCGTCATCGTTTTGTACAAAATTATCAAATGAATCTTTTAAATCAGGATTAGAGTCTAAATTCTTTTTAATAGCTAAACTAAACATAGACTCTGAATCTTTTTGCTTTTTAGTTCTAGCATCTTTAAACATTTTTCCTTTAGCTCCTTTAGCCATCATTCTAGCTATAGCAGGATTAACTCTATTGTTACTAATAGATTTATGATAATCTATTAAAAAGTTTTTAATGTCATTTTGGTTATTAAACTTTATATCTCTTTTTAAATGAAACTGCGCAAACCTTCTCCATACTCCAATTAATTTATCTCCAAGAGCCTGGTTAAATTTAATATCGCCATTAAACATCATTTCAGAAGCAATGGCCATAGCCTCTTCTCCTTGTTTATCTATTGGATAACTTTTTACTTTTCTTAAAAACTCTGATCTTTTTCCAGGCTTAAATTGAACATCGTCACCACTTAATATGTTATCAAGCTGAGTACCTAATATTTCCCTCATTTCAGGATCAGCTTTTAAAGTATTACGAAACGTAGCATGAATAAATTCGTGAGCAGCTGTGTTAAACATACCATCTTTAACTATAGCCTGTTCATTTAAAACAATATCCATACCAACTATTTTACCACCTTCAAATATAGGTTGCATTACACCATAGCTATCAGTTTGTAATATGTTATTTGATAATCTAACTTGATTTTCAGCGTCTTTAATTAATTCTTTAGCAGATTGTATTTCTTCTGGCGTAGCGTCTGGATCATTTATTACATCATTAAGACCTTCTATCATTGCATCAAAGTGAGCAGCGTTACTTTCAACTTGAGCACTAGTCTTTCCTTTTTCTTTAGCCTTATACTTTTTAGATCGCTCTTTGTAATTGTCTTCGGTTTTTTCTATTACAATTCTAGTTGCAACACCACCATACTTTTCGGCTAGCTTAGACATTTTTCTTAAAGTATTTATTTGTTGTTTGTAGTTTTTATCAACAACATTTGGTGGGTATTTTTTTAGTATGTCTTGTTTTTGTTTAGATCTAGAATTTACTTCATTTTTTATTTTATCTAGTTTTGTTTTTTTCTGCTCTTTAGTTAAAGAATCATCTTTTAATATATCTTTAACTTGTTTTCTACTATTGTTGTTTTTTCTTTCTATTTCTATTAAAGTCTTTTTTTCAGAATTACTTAACAAGTCAACTCTTTTTATATCTAACTCTATTAACTTACCATTAACATCTACTAATTCTGCGTATTGTTTATTTAAGTCTTTTATCTTTTTTAAATCAGGTGACTTTTTACTATTTTCAGTATCTATTTCTTTAGCAATTTGATTTAATCTATCAGTATTATAATTAATAGCACTTTTAGTATCTGGAGAAGAAAATGGAGATAACGCTAAGCCTCCAACCCTAGGCGCTTGTAAAGTTCCAGCTATTAAAGCTCCGCTTATAAAAGCTTCGTCTACACCATCAAAAATATTTGCTAAAGTTAAGTCTCCTTCTTTAGCAAACACTATGTTAGAAAAATTTTGCGTCATTGAAGTAAATGATTCAGCTAGACCTTCCTCAAATTGCTCAAATAATACGCCTCCAACACCTCTAAATAAAACTTTAGGATTAAATCCTTTTAATAAACTATTTTTAGTATAATTAGCTAAAATTTGTTTTCCAGCAACTTTAGTACCTTTACCACCTAATCCTAATATAGAACCTGTTTTACCAAGTATTTTAGCTGTAGTATATTCAAAAGCACCTTCAGCTATACCGTTTACTGTAGACGCAACTAGCATTTGAGACATACTATAATTATTACCATACAAGCCTCCTGTTCTTTCGTATAAATCTAAGCTTTTATTTTTTTCATAATAATCTTGACCAGCTGCATTAAGACTCAAGGCTGCTAATCCTGATAAACCGCCTGTCATGGAAATCGTTAACAATATTGGCACTTGATCAATAAATAAAGTGTTTGTATAGTCTAGCCAGTTACCAGTAGTTCTAGCTTCTTCAATAGTAACAGGCCTTTCAATTACAGATTTATAAGTTTTTTCTTGCCAATTATCTATATTTCTTATTGTTCTGCTCCAAGCGCTTTTTCCATTTTGTGACATTATCCCGTCTGAATCAAAAAGAGAATATTTACCAAGCAAATAAGTGTTTTGAGATATTATTTTTTTTGTATCTTCGCTTAATCCTATTAAGTCACCACCTTTGTCAATTATAAAATCTTTACCATCTGCTAAGTACTGCAACGAGTGACCCGCTCCTTCTAAAAAAAACTCAAGCGTTACAGAGGCAAGATTAGCTAATCCATTATAAGAAACTTGCCTATAAGCTTCTTCCTCTTTCATTTCAAAGCCCAACATAGACATAGATAAGTCGTCTGTTTCTTCTAATAACTCATCAAGTAATTCATACTGAGCTTTATAACTATTAGATAAGTTTTTATTTTTATTTTCAAGAGAAGTAAATTTTTTATTTAAATCTTCTGGGGTTTGTCCAGTTTTTTCAAAAATTTCATTTTTATATTTTTCTAAAGCAGCTTCATTTCTATCTTTAATTATATTAAATTCTTTTGTATATGCTTCGCCTTTAGAAGTTTGATCATCAATATATCTATTAAGCTCTTCTTGAATTACAGTTACTTTTTTATTATAATTATCTTGATATATACTTAACTCTCTATTTATTTCTTCTTCGTAGTCTTTTAGTCTAGCATTAGCTTGATCTAATGAAATAAGATTATTATTTAATTGTTGCTGTAGGTTTTGTTGAAATTTAGGAAACTTAGCTTTTATTTCCTCAACTCCTTTTAAAAAATCTTCTTCGCTAGGAAGGTTTGCTGTAATCTTTTCTATATTTGCATTTACAATTTCTTCAGTATGAAGTCCACTATTTTTAAATAAATCTTCGTATTCTTTTTTTTGTTTTTCTGCAGAAATTATGCCACTATTTTTAGTTGCTTCTTCAAGAATTGTATTTATTTTTTTTTGTTCTTCTCTATTTGATTTTATAACAGAGTTAACACTTTCTAAAGATTTTGAAATTTCTAAAACTTTTTCTTTGTCTCTTTCTAATTTAAAACGCGCATTTTTTTGGATGTCTTTTAATATAGGTATAATTTCTTCTTTAGATTCATCAGTGTCTCTAATTGATAAATCAACGTAATCTTGTATTTTTTTCTTTACATAGCCTTGCTTCATGCTATCTTGTAAAGAATTATAATAAGGATCGTTTAGCTTTTCTATTTGTTTTAAATATTCTTCTTTATCAATATCTCCAATAGTATATGAGCTTAAAATATTAAGTCTTTTATCAATTGATTGCTTGTATTCTTTTTCTTTATTTTTATAATGTTTATTATATTCTTCATCTTTATAAAGAGTTCCATCCTTGTGCATGCTTTTAAATATGTCAAGGTCAAAATCTTTATTTTCTTTTTTTTCTTTTATATAATCTTTTATAGCAAAATCTCTTAATACTTCTTCCATTTGAATAGAGTGCTTACCATCATTATAATAAGATTCAAAAAAGCTATTTTCAACTTCTGTTGTTATAAGTTTTTGGTTTTCTAAATTACCTTTTTTATCTGTTGACTCTGCTTCATCAAACTCATTTTGAGCGTTGTCAACTGTTTCATCCATTTCTCGCACTATCAAAGTTCCTTTTTCTTTTTTGTCTACAACGATCTTGTTGTTTTCCATCCAAGCTTTAATACCTTTAATAGTATTACGTTTCTTTTCATTATTTGGCCATTTAGTTGATACTCTTTTTTTTTGACCATTAGGCGCGGTTATCTCAACAGAATTTGCACCTATAGCCACTGATCTAAATTGAAAGTCATTTACTCCGTCTCCATCAGTATCATAATCATACATCTTGCTTAATATGTCAGCAGCGCGGCCATCAGGCTGAGATAAAACATAGTCCCAACCAAATTCATTATCTTTACCACCTTGGTGAGCTGAAGGATTATTGTGGTATTTAAAAAAATTTTCATCTACTTTAGTTTCTTTTTTTATGATGGAAGATTGGATATCATCATCTTCATATTTTTCTTCAAACTTTTTAGCTAAATCTTCATATACAGTAGTTGATTTTTTTAATACAGGGAAGCCATATTTATTTTGATCACGAAACTCTAAAAACATTTTTTGCTCTTCTTCTAAAGTTTTTACAGTTCGCGTTCCAAAGCCTTCAATAGTATAAAGTCTTGAAAAGGTTTTTTCTACACCACTTTTATCTTTAAGCTCAGGATTTATTACAGTAGTTTCTATGTTATTAGAATTAGCACGTTTTCTAAGTTCTTGCATTGCATCATCTCCAAGTGTAGTTACTACTCTAGCGCCTACATCACCTGTATCTTCAGGTAAAAGTACGTTTTGTTTAGCGGACTTAAATATTTCTTCAAGACTGGAATCCGAAGAAATATTTACCGAGGATGATACCGTATTTGTTTTTTGATTTTTTTGGGGCTGATTCGCCCCTGTCGACTTTCCCGGCTCAAAAGTTTCTGGAAGAACTAATTTAGCATCGGGATGTTGTTTTAATAATTGATTTTTTTGCTGTTCGTTATTTTTATAAATATGTTTTTTATATGGTTTACCGTTTATAATAACCATATATGTGTCCAAGTTTTTTAAATCTGCCATGACTGTTTCGTTAGTTACCCGTTAATAAAATGTATTAATTATCTCATAAATTCATATGGATCGTTTTGTTTTACGTCTTCACTTAAATTATTATTATAGTTTTGCTCGACGGCTTTTGTAAAATATTCAGCTAAATAATCTTTTAATAAGTCCTCATTTTTCATTATTTCAGAAGTTATAACAACAGCATCTTCGGTTGATATATTGCCATCTTTAGTTGGGTCTAAACCAAACACTTGATCTTCTGTTAAACCCATATTTTTATATGTACCTAATGTTATAGCTGAAGTTAAATCTTCTTTAAAAACTCTATTGCCAAATATTCTATCATTAGCTAAAGAGTTTAAATTTGAAACATTTACTATTTTGTTTTTTATATTATTAAATTCTTTTTGATAATTAAATTTAGAATTTTGTCCTGGTAAAACATCTTGGGCTTGTCTTATTGAATCATCAATAATAGCTTGCATGCCCTTTTTTGCTGTTTCATCAAGTTTGTTAGCATCAATTAATTGAGACTGTATTTCATCAAGAGACATAAAATTACCATTAGCCATTACATATCCTGCTTTTTTATCTTTAAATTGTAATTCAACTTCGTCTTTTACAATAGTAGACAAAAAATACGCGTTCTCTTTACCAAGCTTAGCTGTCGGGTTATGACCAAATTCTCTAGCATTACTAAGAGTAGATGTTATGTTTGTTTTTAAATCTAATGCTTTAGTTAAAAATTTTTTATCTGCCTGCACTTCTCTATTAATCATCTCTTTAACCATGTTACCTTGCGTATCATTTTTAGCCGCAGCATAATCCATTTTTCTTTTCATGTATTTTTCAGAAAGTATAGCATATTCTTTATCTGTAAGATCTAGCTGCTGTTCAGCACCTTCCTTCATAGATAAATTTAATTCGTCATTTGTTATCATAATTTTATATTTTTATCCTAAAAAACTACCTGCTAAATTACCAACTCCTCCTATTACACCTTGTAAAGCTTGACTCTTGTTTTGATCAGCTAAAGCTTGTTGTTCTTGTGCAAACTTTCTTTGATCTCCAGCTAAATTCATTAATGTTTGTTGCTTTTGCATTTCTAATTGTTGTGCAAATTGTTGGCCTTGAGCTATTTGTTGTTGCACTTGTTGAGCCCCTGATCTTTCTTGCATTTGTAAATTAGCCGCTTGCTGTGCTGCTGCTTTTTGATTAGCCGCTTCTTGTTGACCTATACTAGCCGCTGATTGCTGTGAAGCTAATTGACCTTGTCTAGCTAATGTTTGAGCTAGCGCTGCTATACCACTACCACCGGCCGCACCTCTAAGCCCGCCTAATATATTAGCTTGTGATTGTTGAAACTGTTGAGCTTGAAAGTCCGCTTGTTGCTGATTTACAGTCAAATCTTCCATCGTGTTTTCCATGCCAGCAAATTGATTTGTTATGTTCTCAAACGGATTACTAGTGTCTACTGAAGAGTAAACATCTTTCATTTGAGTAAATTCATCTTGCGCGGCGTCTAATCTATCTTGTGCTCTCTTTGCTTCTTTAGCAGCAGAGGCATAATTAACTATACCACCAACTAAACTAACAGCAGCTCCAACCCACGGAAAAGGACTTCTTTTTTTATTTGCCATATTACTTAATTTTTACTATTATATAGTTACATTTTTTGCACGCTATTTACTACTTTCGTTTATTTCACAAGCCACAGAATACATTTCAGCTTTTGTAGTAGAGTTATTTCGTAGTTTAACAGAAGCGTAATAACCTAATAAAGAAGACAAGTTTACTTTATTATCTTTTGAAAATAAAATAAAGTCACTACTAGTAGGAGGAGTTGTACCAGCGTCTATTTCGCACGTGAGTACAACATTAGGTGAGGCAATAGTAACTGCTGTTATAGTACCTATCTCTACTATATCTGATTGATCAGCATTTCTAAAGCCAGCGATATTATCATTAGGCGTTGCGTAATAAGCTGTATCGCCAACTTGTAAAGATAAAAAATCTGATTTAGGTATTTCTATTGTTATTGTAGGCATAATTTATATTTTAAGTTGAAAATATTTGACTTAAATCTAAGTTCATTGTAACATCTGCGTTGCCAAATTTTTTAACTACAACGTCTGCCGTAAATGTAGCAGTTGGATCACCAGCTGTAGCAACCATGTTTATTATTTCAATATGAGTTCCACCATTATCTTCTTTAACTGAATTAGTCCAATGAGAGTCAGCTGCGGTAGTGCTTGACCACTTAGGCGTTGCAACACTTGCACCTACCGTATGACCAGCGCCGCTAGTATGAGTTAATGAATAGCTAATTTGAAATATTTCATTTATAGTTTTTATATGTGTTAGTCTTTCTGGTTTAGAATTAGGCTTGCCGTTAACAACTATATTAGACGGATTATTAGTTGATATACCACCTAAAGAAGTAGACAATGTTAACACAGGGTCTTTAAATTGATCTAATATAACTTGAGGCCCTATTTGAGGTAAATTTGAATTTAATATTGTAGTGTTTTTAGGTATTACTTCTATATTATATTTTTCAGATGATGTAACTGAAGGAAAAGTTTGTCTAAATTCAAACTCACCTAATAATATACCAGACGGCTTGTTTGAAAATTTTTCTTTTGATTCTAATGTTTTGCTAATAGCTTTTATTAATCCTGCTCCTGGAAATACAATATCAGTCTTAGCTAAAGAAGTATCTAATATGGAAGTTTTATCACTTTCTTTAGTTATTATTAAATCAAACTCAGCCCCAACGTCACCTATTACTTTAATATTTCTATCAGCTCCATTTTGAGATATTTCATTAGAACCATATTCTATTCTTTTTATTTCTGGATTAGTAATAACTTGAGTTGGTACAGCTTTGTATTCTATAAAAATAACATGGCCATCAGTAAGAGCGTTGATATCAACAGAACTTTTAAGCATTACATTAAACTTATATAAAGTTTTTTCATCATTTGAAGTAGTTGAGCTTACTAATTCTAATGTTACAGTTTCACTACCTATATTTTCATATCTAAGAAACGGTATTGGTAAAATTCTTCCACTACTAGCCGTTATAAATAACTGCGCTACTGCAGTGGGTTCGTGAGACGATATTGTTCCTCTTAAATTATGAGTTATAACGCCAGCGCTGTCAGTAGTTGTAGAATTCAATAAAGGTGAAAATACTAATATCGTAGAAGCTGCGGCAGCATCGGTAAATAACGCTGACACTGCATCTTTCATTATAATATTATACGTAATAGGAGTTTGCTCTTGTATAAATAATTGAGCACTACCAGTTATAGGTATATTAATAGTAACATCTGTTTCTGCTGTAAAATTAGTATCTATATTAACTGTTATAGTAACTTTATTACCTGGCTGCCCGGCCGTAGTTGAGTCAGCAAATGTTACTGAAGATATAGCGCTAGGTAATGTGCCATGAGAAAAATTAGAAGCAGATACTACATAGCCCTCGTCAGGCGTTGCTTCCATAGTACCTGAGCTAGCCATTGTACCAAAGAAAGGCGAATCACCTATAGTTTCTGTGAGCGTTAATGTTGATATTGTGTAATTAGCCATTTTAAACTGCGTTTATTGTTATTGTAACTTGATTGTTAGAACCACTACTATATAACGGCTCTGATGATGGAAAACCAAGACCTTGAACAGATGCTTCACTAGTATCTAAATTACTCAATGATGTTGCTTGACCTCTTATATAATTAAACCACTTTCCTTCTTTTTCTATAAATTCAGGAACTGATCCCTCTTGTAAATCAGTAGAAAAATTATCTACATACCAGCCAGTTTTTGCTGATAAATTATAATACTCTCCATCATTGGCTGTAAATCCAATTTCATTACCACTGTCATCAGTTGTAGATGTTGTAAATTCTGTTATTTTAGACTGTGAACCTTCATAGTTAACTGCTTTAAAAGATTTTATACTACTAGCAACTTCATTAAATAAAACTTCAACCATAGAATCATATTGAACTCCGTAAAAATTATTTCTAGCTACAGCATCACCGTTTGAATCTAACTCTCTGTAATGCTCATATATTTCGTTATTACTAACTGTATAATATTTATCGCTAACACTAACACCAGCTAGTGTAACAAATGATTTAAAACTAATCCAACCTTTACTTTGTTCGTTAAACGTAATTGTTGTTGATGCCATCCCACTTTTTGATGGCTTTGCGTGCATGCTTAAATTGTATTCACCATTAACGCCGTCAAATGAACCAACTAAATTATTACATCTTTTTAAATTTTCTCTAAAATAATTTTTCATACCTACATCTGATATAGGTGTTATTCCATTGCCAGATAGTCTTAACACAGCTCCTCTTTGCATATCAGTAAAGTACATCCTATAATTATCTACAGCTAAAGACTCTGGGTTTTTAGAAATACCATAGTCTCCAGCAAAAGGTATTGCTTGACCTAACACTCTATTAGTAGCTACTAACTGTGGGTTGCCATCAGCGTTAAATATAGCATCTTTACTAGATAAAACTTTTAACACTTTATCTTCAGTAAAAACAACAACATCGTTATCTCTAGTCTTCATTCTTTGTATAGAACTATAAGTAGTATTTAAATCTTTTGTTATTTTATTAGCCATATTGAACTGATTAAGATCATTAACTCCAGACGTTGAGTTATATAATCCTGAAAATATCATACTACTCTCTTTTTGTTCTTCTCCGTATTCTAAAAATGTAGAAGAAACTTTTATTCCGTTATCAATTGTTGGTGTATTAAAATCATCACGTATTCTATCTGACTCTACACCATTACCATAAGAATAACAATTATGCCAACCTATATCAACTGGATATTTCCACACTTGCGTATCTAATTCAAATATACCAGTAACAATAGTTATTGTAACATCACTAGTAAACGGCATTGCTGTTTCTGGCTTTTTATTTAATATAACAGAATTAGCTACTGGATTACCTTGACCAATAATAAAAGTTCCTGGCATTATACCGCTACCAGTAATTTGAGCACCAATAACGCTATTGCTATTTATATTGTTTGTTATATTAGTGGCTGATACGTAATAAAATTCACCACTTTGCGTACTAACCATGTCTACTGTAGCACTAGAATATGTACTACTATCTGGACTAACTATAACTCCAGACGAGCTATTTAATTTTGCGTGGTTTATTATTTTTGATCTTTTTACTAAACCACTTCTATCTTCAAAAGAAACAATATCGTCTATAGCAGCACATATACCATCAGAACTATTTGCACCAGTAGATATTGTTTGTAAGTCAGTTTCTACACCGTCAACATCTCTACGTATTTGTACGTATCTATCTGCATGCGTTTTATATACAAACGGATTACCTGATATTGTTACAGGTAATAAAACATTATTAGAGCTAGTTCTAGTGCTTACTTTAAACAAGCTAGCCTTTTCTCTATCATTATTTGGTACAGCAAAATCTTTTATATTTCTTTGATTTAATCTTATAGGCACAGCGCTACTTACTTCATAATATATATCTAATCCTATATCTTCTTTTGGTTCTGTTTCAAAACACGCTGCGTTAGTAGCTATAGTATCATCTGTTATATCTTGCGAAGGAACTCTTTGCACTATTTCTATAGTCATACTAGTAAGTCCATTGTGTTGAACTTCTGCTCTTGGATCCCAAACACTAGCATCAATACCAGCGCCCGTGTCAGCACCACTAACATCTAATCTTGAAAATCTAACTATGATACTTGTTCTATCAACATATATACTAGAGCCGTCATTAGCAAAGTTTTTACTTTCTATAGTTATAGGACCACCTGGAACGCCAGCATCAGATCCATCTACGCTTTGAAATGAATGAAATACTCTATAAACAATTTGATTAGGATCATCTCTAAATCTAAATAGTGTTCCTGCTGTTTGCATTTTGGCTTTAAAATAAGAATTAGAACCAACCCAAGCAGGATTATTTACGCCGCCAATCATAGAAAAAGTAATTTGACCTAGATTATCATCTGATCCCCAAACTGTTTCTTCAAAAGTACCATTAGAAAGCCCTTGTGGCTGCCAGTTAGTTTCTCCTTCAAAAGTATTTATTGGTGATAATCCAGAATTAAAACTAGGTAAAGCGTCAACCCCATCGGCTGTTTGTAAATTAAAACCACTAAAAGCTGGCACTTCATCTATAAATATATCAGCAGTTCTATTGCTGTTATTATACCAAGCAACCCAAAAGGTATCTGTAGTGCCACTATCACCTGGTCCAAAGTTTGGTAAACCATTTGTTGTTCCAGCTATTGTAGAGTTGCTAAATCCTAATTGAGTATTACTAGGCCAAGCAAAGTCTTCAAACGGTTGTGAAGATGCATAACTTGAAGTTTGAGCTGGATTTGTTTGTTGATTAGCTATATAACCTATTTGATAAGTTGATAAAACTTCATAATTACCACCTTGTTGTCCTAAAACTCTTTGTTCTAAAACATCATCTTTAGCTATTTTAACAAAAAACTTTCCATCAAATTGAGGTTTGTTTTCTACAACAGCATCTCTTAGTTCTATAAAATATTTAAAATCATTATCCTCATCTACGTCTGCTACGGGTAGCTCTGATACATCGTCTAGCTGAACTGCTATTTTTTGATATAAATTTAATTGACCAGCTGTAAAAGCCTCTCTAAGAACTAATCCATTATCTTCAGGACTTTCATCATCTTCTTCATTAGAATTAATAAATCTAGCAACTGTTTTAAAGGGAGTAAAAGCCTCTTTTTTAACGCCAGCATTTGTAGTATATTCTGCAACTATTCTTACTTTAGGTATACCTTTAAAATCTTGACCTTTTATAGTAAACTCATTAGCTGTTCTTATAGTTTTGTTTCCTACTAATTGAGCTGGTAAGCCATCGCTGACAGCTGTAACTGTCCCGTCGTCGTCGCTACCATATACATTTGGCTTGTCTATTTGTATTCTATCAAAGTCTCTATTATCAGTTTTAATATGATCTGGCGCTTCATTAGCTATAGCTAAAACTTTATATCTAGCTTTTTCTTCAACGTGTTGTTGGCTACCGTGTTCGTTTTTTAATATTAAATATGTTTGTTCGTCTATTTTATTTCTATCAGCAGAAACAAAAGACAGCCAAACATTTTCATCTTCTGAACTATACCACCTATCTAATATTAAATTATAATATTCGTTTGATGTTTCTTTTACATAATATTTAACGTAATCCATCCATTGCATTTGACTTGGATCAGAACCATCCCAGCTCTGTTCTATTCTAAATTTATTAGAATATCTAGCCAAGCTTTTACTTACGTCTATATCTCCAGATAAGTTAGAGCCATCATCTGTTTTATAGCCATTAGATATAACAGGTGTTTCTCTTCCATATCTATCTCCAATAACTATACCAAATTGATAATTTCTTAATGACTTTATAGATTTTTTAGCAAAAGGAAAATTAACTAACTCAGACACTACAGTTTGCTTTAAACCAACTGTTGATCTTATATCATAACCTTGTTTGTAGTTACCATAGACTAATCTATTAGCTGTTATCTCTTGAGCTTTAGCATATCTAGGTACGTTGTCCCAAGCTCTTAATAATTGTCCTTCCTCTACAACTTTATATATAGTTTCAGATGTTATAACTAATTCTCCAGTG
>TARA_R100000388_G_scaffold41510_1_pt1 | contig 13094 bp, 15 predicted proteins | sample TARA_R100000388 | Tara Oceans TARA_R100000388 (sample SAMEA2620360) | marine metagenome | biome: marine biome (ENVO:00000447); feature: surface water layer (ENVO:00002042); material: "saline water (ENVO:00002010), including plankton (ENVO:xxxxxxxx)" | depth 5 m | reverse complement strand
GAAATAAAAAGGGCTTTTGTTTATAAAGCACTAAACAAACTAATTCAAGGTTCTGCGGCAGACATGACCAAAAAGGCTATGGTGGACTGTTACCAAGCAGGTTACATGCCACTGTTACAAGTTCATGATGAGCTTGTCTTTTCTGTGGCCTCGGATGAGGACGTAGCAGAGATAAGTAAACTTATGGAGGATGCTGTACCCTTGTGTGTACCTAATAAGGTAGATGCAGAGGTTGGCAAAAACTGGGGTGACTCGATGGAGTCATCAAACGATTAACTAAAATTTGAGGATCAAATGGATACTACAAAGTGGAAAAGCGTAGCAATACGTAAAGAAATAGTTGAACTGGCTGCTGACATTGGTGAGAAGACAGAACGACCTACGAGTAATGTATTTGCCTTCGCTGTAAAACGTCTTGCTCAAGAGATGAAAGAAGGTAAATTGAAAGAAGTGCCGAAAGTATGAAGCATGTAATTAAATACGAGTCACCTTATGAGTACGGTGATTTTTCTAGTGAGGACAGAGCTGAAGGAAGGTTCTATGACTGTAACGGAGAAAAATTACCGTCGGTGACTACGATTTTATCAGCGACAAAAGAAGATAACGACGGAATAAAACGATGGATAGAACGAGTTGGTGAAGAAGAAGCAAACAGAATAAGACAAGAAGCAGCGACTCGTGGAACTAATATGCACTACATATTAGAGAAACAAATAGTCAACGGAGATCTTTGGGATTATCGTCCTGATACGCCTGATGAAAAACAAGCCTACAAGATGGCGTGTAAAATTATGGATGAAGGGTTTCCCAGAATAGGACAAATCTATGGTTGTGAAATATCTTTGTACAATCCTGATAAGTATGCAGGAAAAGCAGATGCTATTGGTTTGTTTGAAGGCGAGCCTACAATTATGGACTTTAAACAAACCAATAAACCTAAACGTCGTGAATGGATTCAAGATTATTTTTGTCAATTAGCAGCGTATGCTTTAGCTCACAATGAATTGTATGGTACAGATATAAAGAAAGGAGCTATTTTAATGTGCTCAGTAGATTTAATTTATCAAGAGTTTGTAATACAGGGAGATGAGTTTAAACGTTGTGCAGACCTTTGGCTGGAAAGAGTAGAAAAATTTTGGTCTACTCATAAGGATTTAACAGCTCAATCATAACATCTACATTGTCTAATAAACTAAACTCTTGTCTTTCATAAACGTCATAAATAGCATCTAATTTGTCTTCGGGAAAAACTCTAGGTTCTCTAGATATTAAACCTTCTTTTTGCATCTGTTTAGTTGATTTATTGTATTTATCTTCTGCAGTTTCTGAATAATTAAAAGGAGTAAATTTACCTTCTGTCAAAGCTTTAGCAAATTTACGGCCCAATCTTTCTTCTATTTGTTTATCTAAATCTTTTTTAAATTTTGAATAATTAGGGTTGTTAATTCTAGCTAAAGAAAGCGCAGCTAGATAATTTAAATAAAGTTCTTGTTGCTCTATAAAAGTTCCTTTTTGTGCAAAATGAAATTCTTTTACTAAGTCTTCTTCAAATACAGGCCCCCCTTCGTAGGTTAATTTTTCAAATAATCTTTCTGCTTTATCTATATTTCTTTTTGCTTTATTTATTATGAAAGGCATTGTTCTAGCAATATCAACTTCAGAAATTTTAACTCCAGCAAAAGAGTTCATGGCGTCGTCAAAATCTTTTTTAGTGTTGTATTTGTTAAAAGAATATTCATCTGGAGTAAGACCTTTTTTAACATCCATAAGCGTTTGAAAAAATCCAGGCTGTCCTGTTTTAAAAGCATGATCAAATAATAACCCAACATATTCATCCCAACGTCCTTCTTTTAACAGTGCGGGACTTGCAATTCTATCTCTACGAGTAGGATCTATTAAATCAAGTTGTATTTCCGGAGCAATAGATAAACTTAAAAACACTTCTGCAAGTTCATATATGGCTTCGGCAAAACCTTGACCAATAGATTCTAAAGTTGGTTCGTCTATTTCTTGTCCTTCTTTTATATTGGCTATTACTGTTTCTCCCATTCTAGCTATGGTGTCGTAAACTAAAAAATGACTCCCATCAATATATCTAACTACACCTTCTTCAACTTCTATTGGTATTAATTTACTGTTTTTAGAAAAATCAGGCGCTAACTTTCTAAGGTATTCTATATCTTCTTCATCCATGTTTGCTGCTGCCATTCCTATTTTTTGTGCAATAGTACCTAATCCAGCCACCATAAAACTCATTCCAAGTATGCCTCTAAGTCCTTGCGCCTGTGTTTTTCTATTTTTATTAAAAGTAGCTTCTAAGGCACCAATACGATATGCGTTTGCAGCTGTTCTTATTATTTCAGAAGGAAAAGCTACAAAAGGAGCAAGAGGAAGTTTTTTTCTTAAAAAATCTACTCCTACTCCTACGTAATCATAATTAGGAATAGTGTTTCTAACTATATAAGCGGCTGTTTTTTTAGTTACTATATCAAAATCTTTTGTGCTAATTTTCACTCCTAAACGCGTAGCAAAATCATATAAATCTTGTTTACCTTCTTCAGTTTGTGCAAAATTTCTTTTTAATCTATTTAGTTCTCCATAAAAAGCAGCGGTTTTCCAAAAATCATCTGCTGCTTGATAAACTTTTGTTGCTCCTCTACCAACTTTAGTAACAAATCTAATTGGTTCAAAAGCTTTATCTAATAAAAACCCTCCAGCATTTTTACTATTTGATCTTAAATAAGCATCAAGTTCATTAATAGTTTTAAATGATCCAGCAGCAACTTCTTGAAAAGATTCTATTAATTCTCTTCCGGTAACGGTTGTATTAATTACACCTTCTTCTTTTAAAAAATTTGTTTCTTGATTAGCTTTTTCAACATTTATAGTTGCTTTACCATCTCGTGTATAACCACCACCTAATTCTTGATAAACAACACGAGCTCCTGCTGGGAGATCATTCCAAAGTCTTCCATTTCTATGCGCATAAAACATACTGGCGGTAATAAAGTTTCTAGATTGAGCTAAAATACTGTAGACAGTTTTAAAAGATTGAACTGCAATTTTTGGAACCATTACAAAACCTTCATATAATCTTTCTACAAAAGTTTTATCTTTAGGCACAATACGCAAAGCTTCTGCCATTTCTTTTGTAGTATACAAACCGTCTAATGGAGTATCATCTAAAGGAACTAAAGTATCATATTTACCGCTCGGTGCAGTGGTAAACATACGTGTTCCTATTTCTTGATTAATTTCTTTTAATTTATTATAGAATCTGTAGTTTTCAACAAAAGTGACTAACTTACTTGCAGTAGTTAGAGCCACTTCTGATGGATCTTTAAACTCTCCGAAAAGTCTTTTGAAAGCTTTTGGCAAACCTTGTTTTTGAGATAAAAATTTTTCTATGGGTGAAATGGTTTTTTGACTTGCATCAACTTTATACATAGATTGTAAAATACCCTTACCAGATATCTGTCCTTCATTTAAAGATTGATCTATAAGTTCATTAACTAATCTTCTTGCATCTTTGTTAGAAAGATTAGGACTTATGTTTTGTATTTCAGAAACAGCTTCATCATAAATACCTCGCATTTCTTTATTAGGAGCAAGTCGATTCCAAAGACTTCTTGGATTCCAACCTAAGCCTTCTTCAAATAATTTGTATTGTTCTGTAACGTAAGAACCCATTGTGCCTCTAATTATGTCTTTGGCTGGCTCTTCTTCTAAAGTTATCTCACCTGTTCTGGGGTCAGCTTTTCTAACTTTTTTAACTTTATCTAAAACCTCTGCTGGCATTTCATCTAATAATCTTTGTGATAAACGATCAATCATGGCACGCATACCAATTAAAGGGCCTCTTAGTTTAGGAGGTAGTTTGGCTAAAGTAACTTCGTTGGTAGCAACTCCATCGCGTTGATCTTGTTGCAAAGCTTCTATTTGTTTGTCCAAATGTCTAATTGCAGCTTCATTAGTGGCATTATCTCTTTTAGTTTGTAAAGCATTTATTTGTCTAGCTATTATTTCGATAACAGGATCTCCAGGAGATAATCGTTTGCGTGTGTATCTACTTGTCAGATAGTCCAAACCTAGTTGGTTTATGGTGTCTTCGTTCATGTTTAAAGTTCCGTCTCTAACCGCACTATTTTTTATATTTTGATATTCTTGAAATAAAAATTGCATAGAATTGTTAATAGCTCTTATTCGACCCATTCTTGATCTGTTTGCTTCAAAAAAGTCAGGAGTGTAGCCTCTTTGTGAACCAAAAAGTTTACTAAGAAAGAATCTGATACTATCAGTGTAAGTTTCTTTAAATTGAGGATAGTCCGCTTTTTTTATTGTTAGAGTATCTATATTAATATTTTCGCCAAAGTTTTCCATTTCAAACTCCCCATAAGTTCTTCCAGAACTTTGTTCTCGATAAATAAATCTTTGCACGTTTCCTTGGGTTTCTAATTCTTTTTCAAAAACATATTTTTGTCCGTTCACATCTACACTAAAACCAAGAGCCAATCCACGTTCTGGATTTTCTGGAGAGATTTCTTCTAATAAAGTTCTTTCTTGAGCTTCTGGATTTTTATCAATTAAAATTGTAGTAGTTCCTTTTTTATTTTCTAATTTATTAGCGGACCTATCTAAATAAAATTTTTGTTCAGCCAATTCTTTAATTAATATAGGAGTAGGTTGATTTATATCTCTAGCTTGATCAGGAGTGCCATAAATGCCTGGTAGAAGTTCTCTAGCTTTCATTTCTAGCTCTCCTCTAGATAAATCATTAAACTCTAAAAGATTGTTTTCAAACTGTTCAGATGTGAGTAAAAATCTACTGCTAGGACTTTGCATAAATTTAGCGTCCACTCTCTGAACAGCTATCTTATTTATTAAATTTTCTAAACTTCCCCTTATGTCTAGTCCCATATCAGACCCTATTTTTCTAATTGCAGTTGCATCTAAATAATTTAACGCCGCTTTTTCTTTTCTAATTTCATCTGCTCTGTTTAATTCTGGGAGGGTAGCTCTTTGCACGTTTTCTTTTCGATTAGCAACAAAACGTTCTGAAAACTCTAGGGCTTTTAAATCAGCTAAAATAGCTTCCTGAGATTCTTGAGTAACATCTATAGGAACGGGTCTAACACTAGCATCTGGTCTATATCTATCTAAAATAAACTCAACCAGTTGTTCTCTAGGCATTTGTTCTAGTCCTTGGTCAATTACAAATTGATTTACTTCGGCTTTTGTTTGACGAGCGTTTTCTTCGTCTAATTGTTTCGCTAAAAACTGTCTTTTTGCATCTCGGCCTTGAATATAACCAGAAGGCAGTCCAACTGTTCCTCCACCTATGGTGCCTAAAGCAAAAGCGTTTACAAGTCTAGAATAATATTCGTCTTCTTCTAAACCTATTCCTGTTCTAGTAGTAGCAAGAATATCACTAATTACTTCTTGAGAGGCTTCTACTGTGCCCTCTGCTATGGCACCTTTTGCTGTTTGATAAACCGCTTGTTTAGCGACATTTGGAGCTACTCCCTTTGTAACAAATTTATCTACAATCGCATCTAAAGTCTCTGTATAAATCGGGCTTTCTTTAACAAGTTTTTTAAAGTTAGGTCCTAAAGCTATTGTAAGTCCAAGCACGTCTAGAGCAGATAGAGCAAGCCCACCAGCCAAAGCAACATCACTACTTTCTACATCTGGACCGGCGCGAGCTTCTATTTCTCTTTCTATCTGACCAACATTTGCAAGGTAGGTAGGCGCAATTATGCCTAAACCAGTGGTAACAATTCTTGCTGGGGGTGGTACGGGCGCTCTAGCTCCAATAGCAGCTCCTGCTAAAGAAAGAAATATAGACGGAATTACTTGAGGCAAAGCATCTGTAAAAACATAGTCAACTAAATCACCAGGACTTTTAATGTCTTCGACCATCATTGGTCTGCCCAGCTTCTCTTGTATTCGATCCCTATATTCTATGCCTTCATTTGCTCTTTCTATTAAAGCGCTGTTATCAAATTGTTCACCTATGGCTCTGACTCCAGCCCAGCTACTACCTTGTAAGTTTTGAATTCCCCTGTTTAAATTATCTAAAAAAGTAGGGTCTTCGCTTATTGCTTCTTGATATTCTTCTAAAGAAATCTCTCCTAAGATATATTGGCTTTGAAGTTCTTCTTTTTGAATTTGTGAAAGTGCCATAGTCGCCCTCCACTATTTTATTCTAACTTTAAAAAATCTTCTTGAATTTTTTCATAAGTTGGTATGAGATCAATCTCCTTTCCTTTTGCCATTGCTTTTCTGTAAAACTCTGCAAAAGTTACGTCTTCACCCTGAAAAACTTTTGTTTGAGTGTAGAAGCCAGTTGGGTCAAAAGCAGCTGGTATTGGAATACCTAGTTTAATAAATTCTTCAAAAGCTTTCTCGGCACCATCTCTTGCAGCTATCCTTTGAAAAAGTTCTTGTTGTGCTAATGGTCCACCAGCAGCTAAATCTCTTTCAGCAGCACTTCCCGTAATGCCTTGTTGTGCAGCTAACCCTATCATGGCCGCATCTGCTTCACTTGCAGCTTTTCCTCCAAGTGTTTGAGCTTGACCTATAACATCTAAAGCACCACTAATTCCGCTTTGTAAAGTCTTACCGCTTAAATTTGCTCCGGCTCTTATTCTGTTAGCAGCCTCTATTAAATTTTGATAATAAGGATTAGCTGTTGCGAAAGTGGCTTGTCCTCTAAATAATCCACCGTTTTCCATTTTAGCCACTTGTTCTTGAACCGGTTGAACTCCTTGTTGAGAAGCTTCTACCGCTTCTACCGCGCCTTCTGCAGCTGCAGCTGTTGCATTGGCTATACTTTCTATTGCTGGGAACTGAGCGCTTATAGTCATTTCAAAGTCATCAGTTAAAATAGTTTTGTCTTCTTCAGTAGGTATGACTCCAATTCTATTAGCCATATCAGTAACCTGTGCAGCAAATCTTGAGTCTAAATCTTGCAAAATTGGAAAAATCTCTTGAAGGGCTTGATCGGGAATATTTGCACTTTCATCTAAGTTTAATTCTCTAAACATAGATAAAAGCTCTTGTTGTAAAGATTTTCTTCTACGGTCTACTATCTTGTCAAAAGATTTTTTAGCTTCGCTTGTTTCAACAGGATCTTCTTCATTAATTTTACCGACGATAACCTCAGACTCATCTTCTTGAATTGGAGCAACAGGTGTAGACACACTACCTTTAACAGTCTGTACCATATTATTTAATACTGCGTTTATCTCTGGGTCTCCTTGATCAAATACTTGTGGAGAGATACCTGGTGTTCCGTCAGGGAAAGGCACACCTTGAGGTGTGGTGCCTTGAGTTAGATTAATTGCTTTTTCAGCAGGAAAAACTTCTCCTCCATTTTTATAACGAGGAATAGGTGCTAAACCAGAAACTATACCTTCAGGCAAATCGTAAAACATTTTTCTATTACGCCAACTCATTACTAAACACCTCTCCTAAGTTGAGCTGCCAGTTGAGGTGATAGTAAAGGCACTGGCGCTATTGGTCTAGTTAATCCTCCAATTCCTCCGCCTTGTATAAAACCTAATGTTTGAGCAAATCTATCTGTGCCAGGAAGAGCTTGATAAGTAGTGGTCGCTCTAGTAGTAGGCAACATACCAAGCATGCTTTGTAAATTCTGTAGTCTTTCTCTAGGTTCGACAGCAGTTCTTTGTGCAGCAAGAAATCTAGCGTCTTGAATAGCTTGCTCTATGCCTCTACCTGTAGCTCCTAGACTACCTAAAGTTTGAATTTGATTTTGTAAATTTGCTAACCCAGTAGTTCCTAGCCCAGCAAACTGTTGACCAGCACTGCCCATATATCTACCTATGTTTCCAAATTGTTGCCCGATGGCACCTAAACCTCGACCAGCAGTTTGTGCTGCTTGTTGAGCTAATCCAAAACCTTTAGACCTAATACCACCAATAGCTTCTGCTAATCCTCTACCTAGAGCTCTATTTCTTTCAGACTCCATTAGTCTGCCACGTGAGCCACCAAAAGCGCCAGCACGAACTGCATTAAACCTGTCACCGACACCAGCTATGTCAGATTTTTCTGTTAAGTCTCTAATAGTTTGTTGTACTACATCTTGTTCAAATGGATCATAAAAAGCACTAGTAGCACCGGGTGCAAATAATCCTGCTGCTGCACCGAGTGCACCTGCACCTGCGCCTAGAGTGCTAAATCCTTGTTGCGCCATGTTTGCACCAGTTTGTAAAAAAGGTTGAAAGCCACCAAGGCCACTAGCTAATCCTCTTGCTTGTTGTTGTAAAGGGTCTAACCCTGCAATTCCTTGTATTGGCACGGGAGTAGGTTGCGTAGCTAAATCAAAAGCCGACTCTAGAAAATCACGTCTCATTCGAGCCGCAAATGGATCTTCAAAACCTACGGTGGTTGCTGGATTTAATAATGCTGACATTAGACCATCTGCTCCGCTTCTTTCATTAGTTTATATAAATTTCTTGCACCAAGGTTTCTAGTCGCTTTTCGTGTCATTACAAATTCTCCGGGTTCTAAAAATGCTGGCGTAATATCACCTGGACCATCGTCGTCCATTCTATCAGGATTTACGTCACCTCCAGCTTGTAAACTTATAATTCCTCCAGCTTCTGCTTGAACAACTGGTCTTACATTAGCATATTCTTGTCCTTCAATTAAAGCAGGTGTTAAATTACCTATTCTGTAGCTTGGTATGTTTGCAATTTGTTGAGGGGTATAACCAAAAGCAGATTGACCCATAGGCACTAATTCAGCCGGATCTCTACCTGTTGGTTGATCTAATATTTTTTTAATAATTGCTAAATTAGCTAAATTGTTAGCAGCGCCCCCACCAAATATTCCTTGATTTTGATTTTGATTTTGTCCACTGCCAAATATGTTATTAAGAAAATTTCTAAAATTTCCTATTCCAGAAGTCGTATTTACGATCTGTCCAGTTACTGGATCGCGAAACGTAGCTCCAGGAATATTTACAGTCTCTCCAATTTGTAAAGTTTCTGGGTTTGCAAAAACTCTAGCTAATTGAGGATTTGCTGCTTTTAATTGATCTAAAGTTAAATTATTTCTAGCAGCTATTTGACTTAAGGTATCACCTTGCACTGTTGTGTAATTTGCTGCAGGTATTGAACTAACACCACTACCTACGTTTATGCCAGGCGTGTTCATGGGACCACCAAACATACTAGCTACAGGATTACTAGGCGTGTTCATAGGACCACCAAACATATTACTAAATATAGTGCCTATTCCTTGTTGTGTATCTCCACCTCCAGTGCCTCCAAGAAGACTAGTTATACCGCCTCTTGCTTTAGCAAATGTGTCTAATATTCCACTGCCACCTAAAAAACCTGAGCCAATACCACTTGGTATACCAAGTGCACTTCCTAAACTACTAAGTCCTCCACCAATAATATTTCCAACTCCTGGTAAAACCATGGGTAGTACGACGGGAGCAACTTTTTTAGCTACCTTCTTTACGCTCTTAAATACTTTTTTTAAAAAACCAAACTCTGGCATACCTGTGATCGGGTTGATAGACATCCCTTCGCCAACGGTATACTCATTAGGATCTAGTCCTACTTGTTGCATTTCTTGGAATAAACGAGCTCTAGTTTCTGGGCTAATTACAGGCGGTACTACCATCTCTCCGGCAGCAACGTGAGCCATGTATGAGTCTTCGTCTCTGCCTAATGTTGCTATGCCTGCGCCACTATTGTCTATTTTATTCATACCATGTAAATTTTACCCTATATATGTTAAATGTTTTAAGGATTTTCTGCACTACTTTTTAGCCAAAAAACCAATAAATATCTATCACCAGACTGAACGGGTAGTCCTCTGTGCATGTGTGTAAAACTAGGGAATAGCATAGCATTTCCTATAGGCAAAGGATAGATAGTGCCTCTTTTAAAAAATTCAGTGCCTCCTCCTTCATATTCACCAGTATTTAAAGGCACAACCATACTTATATCAGCGTCAGCGTCGTGATGCCAAGCGCCTTGTTTTTTATCTTTTAAATTGTAATTAGCTATTTGTATGTTGCCTGTTGTTACATGACGATTCCAAATATTTAAAAAAATAGGATTGACTACGCTTTCTACCACAGTCATTAACGAATCAAATAACTCAGGACAATGTTCATTAAATACTATTTCGGGTATTTGTCGTAGTACATCTTCTTGTGGGTTAGGACTGAAATCAATCGTTTGTTCCATGTGTTTTACTTCATCGAGCAAGACGTTACAAAATTTTTTTGAGAACAAAGGTAAAGTGTAAACGTCAGGTACGGGTTCTTTTATGATTGCATCTAAAGGAGTTTTTTCTAAGTCCTTGGTCCCTAGCTCCTCGTAGAAGGTTATGATGTTACCTAACGAAGCTTTGGTTCTTTCTAAAGTATCTGGTTCTATAAACCAGTCAGCAGGATATTTTAGTAATAAGTTTTTAAACTCATACACTAGTTGTTCCTGCTAACACCTTTCATCTTTTCATATGACCTCAAGCCCCCCAGCCCGAGCATGCCCATAAGAATGGTGCTAAGTTGTGAAAACTCAAAGGTAGGCATAGATATTTGAACACCGGCTAAAACTAAAACAAAACCTAATATTGGTGAGATTACAAAATGATATGCTAGTGCCACCCCGCAGGTCCACCCTACAAAGGGACGCCAACCTGCGACAAACATACTCTTGTGTGCTGCTTCTTGTTTATTTATTTCTATCTGCGCTAAATTAGCTGAATGAAAAGCAGTCTTAAGTTCATGGTCTAGTTTAGCTTTTAAATCTTTGTCAGCTACAAATTTGTCAAGCACGTTGCCAGCTACGCCTACTATTGATTCAATCATTATTCCTCATACAAGTTGTTAAAAGTTATACTAGGGTCTAAGTAACTTTCATGTTCTTCAGCAGAGTGAGTCCATTGTGAAGGGGTAAAGTCAGGTGCACCTTGACCTGTAACCCATAATGCTGGACTAGTAGCCCTAACTCTATTATTAGGCAAAGCGACAAAGTTACCTTTCCACTTGCCTTCCTCGGTTATATATAATACGTGCGATTGTTTATGTTGAGCAGGGTCGTCAGCAATATCTGAGTCAGTATAGTCTACGGTGAACAAATATTTACCTTGATAAAAATCACCTCCTATCTTGCAAAGCCAAGGACTTGAGCTCACTCGATCCATAACTATAGTGCTATGCGTTCTTGATTCGCAGTCCCAAGGTTGAGCTAAATGATCTTCCATAGGTTCAGGCCATTCTTCTACAGGTATGTCTGCTATCAAAGCTTGAATAGGCATCCGTGCCCACATAGCACCACCGTGCACGTTTTTATCGGGATCGTCTTCTTCGCAACCAGTAAAGACTACTTGAAAGCTTAACGATCTATCGGGAATAGTGTTTACTGCAATAGCCAACGCATGAAGATACTCGCCATGATAGTCTTCGTGATTTGCTGTAAACTCTTTTCTTACCCAACACTTAAAGTGGGGTATGTTACTAAGTAGAAAAGCCACTAATTATTTTCTTTTCTTTCCGCCTTTCTTTTTGTACTTAGTTTTTTTCATAGCGGCAACTTTGCCGCCTTTTTTCATGTATTTAGTTTTTTTGTGACCTGGCATTTTGTCTCCTTGTCTTTGTGTTAATTTTAGCTACTGGAGGAAGTTTTATTGTTTCCAAAGGATCTAACGGTAAAGTTTCTCCAATAACACTTTTCTTTGTTTTACCAAACATAGTTAGTCTATTTTACTACCAGCGGGTACTATTTTACCACCTTTTCTTTTAACCATATCTTCGGCGACAACTTTAGATAAGTTCATGCCCATACGAAAAGGTTTGCCATCATACTCACCTACCACGTCAAATTTCATTCCTGTAGTCATAACTAGCTCCGTTAAGATGATCTGTAACCACCACCTCTTTTTTTATAAGTTCTCACTAACCAAGCGTTAGCGTAAGCTGAAGGATAAACTTTAAATTTACGTTTAGCTTCTGCTTTTACCCTAGAATATAAAGCTGGATTGGTTGGCTTAGAACCACTCTTGCTTTTTGATTTTCTTGATTTTCTTTTTGTTGCGGCCATTTAACACCTCCATCTGCGTCTTGCTTGCCTTAATCTAGAATTAGGATTTTTTGCTGCTTTAGGGAACTTTTTCATTTGTCCCGCTGATCTAGCACAAAATGACTTTCTTCTAGCTTTCTCTTTTTTAGTTAAACCTTTTTTCTTTGTAACTGCTGTTTTTAATTTTGAACCTGGATTCTCTCGACGATATCTAGCCACTCCGGCTTTGGTCATACCAGCACCTTTTTTAGTGGGCCTAAAATATTTTTTAGTCTTTGGCGGTTGCTTGTCTCTATTTCTACGCATAAGTTGTTTTCTTTCTACGGTCTGACATTACCACACCACAGCCTTTGTGATTACGTTTTTTGTATTTTTTAGTGGTTTTACCCAGTTGCGCTCTAGAAATAGCCATTAGACAAATGTTTTAACGTTGGTCGGTTTGCCTCCTACTCCCTGTTTTTTAGCGCGTTTCCTTGAAACGGCTGACCTAATTTGAGCTTTTGTCATACGTGCTGCTTTTGCTTTAGGCACACACTTTGGATATTTTCTTTTGCGATCAGATTTAAGTTTTGTTCTACCACATTTTTTAAAGCCACCACCCTTTTTAGGTGCGCCTATGTCCACCCAATCTTGTTCAAACCATTTTTTAAGTCCAGTGCTCATTAAACTATTCTATAATTTTTGCCATCAAAAGTCATGGCTACTTTACGGTTTGCTCTACTCACAAATGATACATGGACCCAACCACTACGAGGATCGATACCATCATAGTATTCTAAAATAAGTTGATCGTACTCTAGGTTGTCTTTTATGTAATTAAATAAATCTTGGTTGTCTACTGTGGGTATTTCTATGTCTACAGCTTGTCCCAAACAGTGTTGGCTTTTAGCAGAACCGCCTATGGCTTTGTTCAAAGTTTCACAACGATAGCCACTATTAGGAGTAAAAGGTACTTTGTAATAATCTCGTAAGGGTTGCACTACAGAAGCGCACAAACATTTTAAACTTTTAAAAATTTCTTTGTCAGTG
>TARA_R100000388_G_scaffold777_3_pt1 | contig 13264 bp, 3 predicted proteins | sample TARA_R100000388 | Tara Oceans TARA_R100000388 (sample SAMEA2620360) | marine metagenome | biome: marine biome (ENVO:00000447); feature: surface water layer (ENVO:00002042); material: "saline water (ENVO:00002010), including plankton (ENVO:xxxxxxxx)" | depth 5 m | reverse complement strand
GTTACAGGAACTTTGGGTATGGTGCCCAGTATTTTATTGTTCCTTTTTATCTTGTAATGTCCACAAAGGCCATCCAGCAAGCATTGCTATTCTTTGCCAAAGCTCGTTATCATCATCCATAGCTCCTCTTAAGTTTTGTAATTTTAAAAGAACTCTATCTATAGGCGCATTAGTAGTAGCAGAAATAACTTGAGCACTCGCTAATAGCGCAGGATTATCTATGCTTATACCTTCTTTTTGTATTTGTTTTCTTCTTTTTTTACTATCAAAAGCATATAAAGCGCTTTTAATTCTACTTATTTTACTACCTATTGGAGGAGATATTTGTGTTAGTTTCCAAGCTGAATCTACATATTCAGGTCTTTTTCTACCTGATCTTTCATATATATCAAGTAAAAAGTTTTTTAACACAGATACAGTAGCGCCACCTACTCCCATACCTCTCAATGTGCTATCTAGCATGCCATTAACTGTTCTATTTAATTTCTTTTCATCTGAAGCACTAATCTTATCGTCACCAAATCCCATAGCAAAAACAGCTTGTTGTAGTGCGTTGAATATTAAGTTTTGTACAAAACCGTAGTATATTATTTTACTAACATTAGCTTTAGCATCGCCTCTTCTATTTACTAAATCTTGTATTGCTCTCTTTTGTAATCTAGTATATTGCATAGGTGTATTAGCAAACATAAGTATTAATCTACCATAATCACTAGACTGTTGCTGTGATATTTTACTAGGATCAGAAGACTGTTGAGATTTTTCTGACAGTTCTTTAAACTCTGTATAAGCTCTGTTTCTTGCTTCAGCTTCAGATACACCTTGCTTTTTTAAATTATTTATTCTATTTCTAAAATAAGTAGCACCACCAGAAGCTATAGCAAAACTATCTGCAAACTGAGTAGGTAAATAACCTTTTTGCAATATATAAGCCATAACTGCTTTTGCTTTATTTTTAGCTGTTGCAGCAGCGTTAGTTATTTCAGCTTCACTTATGTTTATCTTCTGACCATTACGTCTATCTACTAAGTAATCAGAGTTCATTAACTCCATAAAATCTTTCCAATATTGTTTTTGGTTAGCAAAAGCTTTACCAGCCATTAAAGGATTATTAAAAGACCAGTTTATAAAGTTAGCTGAAGATATTGTTTGTAACACAGCTGATCTTGTATTAAAGAACATTATAGCTGCGTTAGATCCGTTTATATAATCTAACATCCTATTGCTAAGTCTGTTTCCAGTTTCTAATCTATTTTTGCCAGACTTCATCCTAGCTAAACTACTTTCTAAAGCTTCTCTATATTTACTACCAAATATAGCTTCAAGTTTATTTAAGTTTTTCTTAGAAAATATTTCACCAACATTAGAGTTCCATTGTTCTAAATACTTAGATCTTTTAGTAGTGTTTAATAAATTAACTAGATCAGTAGTTATAGTTCCAGCAAGCCAACCTTCTGTAGGCGCAGTGTAACCATCACCTTTAGTTATTTCTAATATTTTATCTGCAAAAGCTTTTAATTTACCATCTGACTCTACAATATCTAACAACTCTTTTAAATCTTTTTTAGAAAGATCTCTCATTTCATGACCAGCTTTATTAAATAAATAAACCCTAACAGCTTGCTCATTAGTAAAGCCTGTATCATTAATTTTCTTTAAATCTTTAGGAACATCAAGTTGCTTTTTTAAAGCTTTAAAATCGCTCATCAACTGTATTCTATCTTTAGCTAAATTATTCATAGCTCTAGAATATGGATTTAATAAGTTTTCTCTATAAAAATCCATTTGCAACTCACCTCTTCTACCTTTTGCAAGAGTCGGATAAAGTAAACCTTCAAAATCTTCAGCAGAATAAGGAACGTAAAATTGAAATTTATTTTTTCTAGCTCCTACTGCTTTTGCTTTAGCATCAGAAAAGTCTTTAAAATAATCTATACCAGATTTATCTTCTAATATTTTATTAAACACTGTATCTAAATTTAAAGAAGCTTTAGCTTGTTGTATCTTAGATTTAACATCGTAATTAGCCATAGCGTCTTTTACTGCTTTAACGTTTTGATAAGCATCATCTGCAAAGTAAAAATCATTATAACCTTCTGATACTTTTTCTATTAACCAATTAGCTTTTGCTTCACCAGTAGAATTACCTAAACCTACTATGTTTTCTCTTTTAAATTCTAAACCTTCAGCTTTTAAAAATTCAAATATAGCAGGTGCAGCTTCTTTAGCTCTAGCTGTTAATACAAAAAGATCTTCGTTGCCTCTAACTTCTTTTATTTTTTTAGCTACTTCAAACAATGGGCCTCTACCACCTTCAGTTACTTTATTAAAATCAGAAAAATCCATTTCCCAACCTTGCTCTTTCATTTGCAAACCTCTTTTAGCAAATTGTTCTGCATTAAGCTTAACTTCTTTATTTCCTTTTTTAGCAATTACTATATTATTACTAGTAGCTAAAGTATCATCAAAGTCAAATACTCTTATCTTTTTTATAGGATTATTTCTTTTATTAGCGATAATATTAGCTTTATCTCTAATAGTCATTTTATCTATAGCTTCATTAAAAGGATCTTTACTAGCTTTATCTACATACACGTCATACGTGCTAGCTTCTTTATTATTATTTGCTTCAACTTGTTTTATTTCAGGTTCATTTTCTAGCTGCCTTTTCATCTCATATCCCTTAGAATTTAGCTTAGTACCTGCTCTTCTTATTACTTCTAAAGCTATTTCCTTGCCATATCTTTTAACATAAACATCAGCAACAGATAATCCAGCATATTCACCAGCTATAAATATTTGATCTTGACCTGATTTTTCAAGAACAAAAGTATTTAACAAATCATTTTCAGATACACGACCTTTAGAACCTTTGTATTTTGAAGAATCTTTCACGCCTTGTAATTCTTTAGGTATTAAATGTTGACTAATACCTTCAACCATTAAATCTATTAAAGCTTCTTTTTGTTTTCTACTTATCTTACTATTTTTAATTTCATGAAAACGCTTCGTAATATTAAACATTTCTAAAGCGTGCTCATTATGAGTTAAGTCTGTAGATTTGCCTTCTTTTTGTTTAGGTTTTGTAGTGACACTCATCATTGATACTAATCCTCTAGGTACACCACTAGAAGCGCTTGTTTGAAGTTGACCTAAAAACAAACTTTCAGAATTATTAACATCTAATAAAGACTTAAAAAATTCTTTATAAACATATTTATTCGCTTCGTAAGTAGCGTCAATAGCATCTTGTAAAGATACATAATCTTTTATAGCATCTTTACTAGCATATATTTTTTGCTGTTCATTTAGCCATTGATTTCTATCTTTACTATACAAGTCTGATAAAGCTTCACTTTGGCCTTTGTTACCATCTTTACCCCAGCTAGGTTGAAAAGCATATTTAGCTTTTTCAATAAACTTTTTTGTATATTCTTTATTTTCTTTTTTACCAAAGCTTGCATCTTCTAATATTTCTCTTACAAATTCAGCGCTTGATTTAACACCAAAGCTTTTTTTAGTAATTGTAGATCCATCTTTAAATCTACCGCCGTGGCCAGTATAATCCCTAAATTTTAACATGCTATTAGAATTCATAGAGTTAAGCATATAACTAAATACAGTAGGATTATTTGCTTCTAACATATCTAAATCTAAACGGCCAAATACTTTTTTAATAGTATTTTTATACTCTTGTATATTATTATCGCTAACAGTTACAGTTTTAAATCCTTCTTTAGGACTTGCACCTTGATACTCAACGCCTAATTCTTTATATAGCTGTTTGTAATTACCTATTTCTTTTTCAGCAAATATTTTAGACTTTTCTAAAGACAAACCAGTAGCGTCAGATACGTTTTTAACATATTCATTAAAGTATTTAGTGTCTTGAGTTTCTATAAATTTTTTAATAAATGGTATATTAGTAGGATCATCTAACGCTTCTCTAGTTGCTTTTTGTATAGACTGTCTTTCTAACGTGCCTATGCTAAATAAAAATTCAGGTTCTGTCATTACAGCGCCTAAAGTACTTAACGTAAATACTGGCTGATCACCTAACCTTTCTAATAACCTTCTTTTAGTAGTAGGATCTAATACGTTTGAACCTAATTTATCAGCAAATAAATCTTTAGATAAAACGCCTTCAGGCTTACCACTATCTATTTCTAAAATAAAGTTCTGATAACCATCAGGTTTATTTTCATTCAACCATTTAGTAACTTCAGATCTAGAAACGCCTTTTAAATATTGAAATATACCTGCTTTAGCTCTAGCATCTAGCTTAGTATTTTCTTTTATAGTTTCAAATGTACCATCTTCCTTTAAACCGAAAACTTCTTTTAATTTAGATTCTGCTTCAGTAAAAGGTAGCTTTTCTTTAGCTGTCCAAGTATCTCCATTAGGTCTTTTTATAACAGTGTCTTTATAAAAATTATCTAATAAAACTTTTTGGATCATAGTAGATTCACCTGCTCTAGCTCCTTGTTTTAAATAACCATTACTCCATACTGTATAAAAGTTTTTTAACCCAATACCTCCTTCGCTAAATATAGCTTTTTGAAAGCTACTTAATTCACCAGCGTTTAATCTAGTAGTGTTAGATTTAAGCGCGCCATCTTTGTCAGTTATTTTACTTTGTTTAACGCCAAATATTTCGCTAGAAGAATTAGTAAGATCAGGTACATTAGACGTATTTAAATTAGTATTTTTAAAATCTATATTACTAATCTTTTCAGCTACTTGTTCAGCAACTCTCTTTTTCTGAGCACTAGGAATTGTTTCTATAGGATCTAGTTTAACGTTACCAGTCATATCAACTTTACCTTCACTAAACTCTCTTGTTCTTGATTGTGCGGGTGATTCGGTAGTTTGTAAACGATCAAATAAGTTATCTCTAGTTTCGCCTGTAACTTTAGTAAGAGGTATGATCTTATTACCATCTCTATAAGACATACCAGCTTGCACTTGTATATTACCTTTTAATTGATTAATTATACCTTGCTTAGCATAATTATAGAAGTAAGAGTCTAAATTTTCTACGCCTCTTTTTCTAGCTTCAAACTGTTCTTTAGTTTCTCCTGCTCTTTCTTTTAGAAACTTAGTATTGCCATATCTTATAGCATAATCTTCTAACGATTTACTTATAGCTGCTCTAAATGCTTCTTTATCAACACTGCTATTAAACTCAAAGTCTTTTTGATATTCTTTCATCATCTCGCTAATTAACTTTAAATTATTAGCGTATAATAAGCCTTGATATTCTGGATTAGCTTGTTTGTATTCAAATGGAGTTACACCAGCTTCTTTAGCTCCTTTTCTAATAGATTCGTTTATTCTTTCATTTATATTTACTACTTCATCGTTTGTTCTCTCTGAAAAAACATCTCCCATGTCTAAAGATATTTGATTTATATCTTTTGAAGCTTTATCATTTCCTTTTTTCTTAGTTGCTTTTTTTGTTTTAGCTATATCACTAGCATATATTTCCATTAGCTCAGACTGTTTTTGAGCGCCAACGCTCTCTTGTATTTCTAATGCTGTTGAAATATTCTCATTTCTTTTATTGTTACCTAATGCTAGCTTTCTTAATCTTTTTTCAGTCTTTGTATCTAATTTATTTTTATATATAGACTGCGATAAGTTATATATAGTTTTTAATACTTGAGATTTATTTCTTAATCCAGTTTGTCTATTTTTATTAAAAACACCTTGTATGCCTCTTACGTTTTCTATTAATCTAGATGTTAAACTACCAGCTAAAAAAGGATTAGTAGCTGCAACCATAGGATCTGCAGCAAGTTCCATCATGTAAGTAAAGTATTCTTCACCTTGAGATTCTTTACCTTCATATTCTTTTCTTATAAAGTCAAGCATTTGTTTTCCAGTGACATCACCTTTTTGACTATGTGAAAAAGTCATATTAGCTGTATCCCTTGCAAAAGCTTCCATCTTGTTTATAAAGTTTTCTTTAGCAGTTGGATTCGCGTCAAAATAAGCGTCTAACATTACATGCGTAAATTCATGCATTGCTTTACCTGGAGTATATTCATTAATATCTAAATATATAGTATTTTTAGATGAACTCCATTTAGCTGTTTCACCAGGATTTAAAAACTGTTCTACTTCTTGTTTTGTTTTTAATATTTGTATTTCAGGATTTTTAAATTGATTTGTACCTTCTTTAAAAACACCTAGTGTTCTAACAGAATTAAAATAACCATCAGCTCTAGCTTTAAAATCTCTTTCAAATTGATCGTTAATTATTTTATTTCCTTCAGCATCTAACTTGTATTTACCGCTAGCATCTTTTAGAAAAGGATCTAAACTATTTGCTTCGTTTTCTATTAATAGTCTTTGTTGTATAGTATGCTCTAGAGCTACAGTATTAAATAGTTTATTTTTTAATTTAGAAATATTAGGATTTCCTTCTAGTATTTCAACCATTTTTTGAAACTGCCTTTTTGCTTTACTTATTCTTTGGCCATCTACAACTAGATCGTTTTGTATAGATTGTATTTCACCTTTTTCAGCTTCACTTAAGTTATCAAATATATCTTTAATAATACCACTACTAGCATCTATAGTTCCATCTTTATTATATTTAAACACGCCATTAGAATCTAAACCCGCTTTATCATTTAATTTTTTAATAGCTCTTAATTTAGCGTTTTTACTAAAAGCAAATTGAGCTCTTCCTCTTTGCGTGAATATATCTGTTAAAACATTTTCTCTAGCATTTACACCTGTTAACTGAAACATTAAAGTATTAGCTACAACTCTTTTAAACACGTCATCTTCGTCGCCATATAGCTCTTCTATTGTGTCGTTAAAATCTTTATTTTTTAGAATAAAATCATCTACAACACCGTGTACTAATTGATCTGCTTCTATAGCCATAGCACCTGAAGCTCCTTTTGTAAAATACCTATTAGTTAATTGAGACATTACAGGATTTTCTATTAGCTTTATTTTATTTAATAAACTTCCAAAGCCAAAGAAAAAAGCACCTGTACCTAAACCAAAATCAGCAGTGTTAGCTTGCATTTTAGCTTCTTCACGTAAAGCTCCTACAGTAAATCTACCTCCTGGAGTTGCTATTAATCTTGTACCTAAATTTACTTTTTTACCAGCTTCTATAGCTCTTGCTAATCTAGCTAAAGCAGCTGGAGTACCAACTCCTTGCGTAGCTATTTCAAACATAGCAAACTCAGCTAGTGTAGGTATAAAACCACCTACGGCAGTAGTTGTAGTTTCTGTATAACCTGTTTCTAAAGCTTCTTTATCTTTTTGATTAAAATTTATTTTATTTACTTTACCACTAACTACATCTTCACTATTGTTTATTAAGCTAACAACATTTTCTATATGAGAAAGTTTGTCTCTTTTTGTTTCACCGTATTTATATAATTCTGTAGGGCCTAAGTCAAACCATGAAGATCCAGCTGCTCTAACAGCTGAAGTAAAAAGATCTGAACCAGCGTCTAATAAATAGCCTGGAACATCAGAAATAGAATTAATATCTCTTATAGGATTTTTTATTTTACTAGGTCTAGTTCCAGCATATGCAACTTCCCAAAAACCTTTTTTCTCTGCTTCACTTTTGTTTATTTGAAAATTCCAGTCTTTAAAATTAATTCTGTCATCTTCACTTATGTAATTTAAGCTTTCATCAAACAAACCTTCAAACGCTTTAAAGCTAGTTGAATTATCTAAAAGCTCATTATAACTTATTTTTACATTGTTTATTCTTTTGCCATTAGCGTCTAATAAATAAGTCATGCCTCTACCAGTCAAACCTTGATCTATCATAGCTATATTACCAAGCCCAGGATCGTCAGGCATGCTCATCATGTTTAAAGCTTGAGTTCTTTTTTGCTGTGCACTTTGATCTATAGTTACATTTTCGCCTCTTGCTTTTAATATATTATATATAGTTCTATTTAAGTTACCACCAGCTGCAAGATTAAAATTTACAAAAGTTTCATCGCCCATTTTTAACAAACCTTTTTCCTCGAATATAGCATCTTTATACATTTGTTCTACAGAATTAGTTAAAGTTCCGTTTTGCATCTGCATTTCTTGCTGGCGATTAGCTATATTAATAGCATTTTGTTGTACTTGTCTTATTTCCTCTTTCTCTTCTTCATCTAACAAAGACTCATCAACCCAATTGTTATTAACAGTTAAATCAGAGTCGTAAGTGTTTAACTGTTTAGCTACGTTACTATATTCTGTTAAATAACTATTTAATCTTTCTTGATTAGAAACACTTAAATTTTGAGTATTTTTTAGTTGTAATATATTTTTTTCTAACTCTTTTTTCTTTGAATTAAGATCTAATATAGTTTTACCATTTTTATTATTACTTAAATATTTATCTACTTGTATGTCATAATCAAACTCAATATCAACACTAGTAGGCTGCGATTCACCGCCGTAATATTCTGTAGAATTAGCTAGCTTTATTTTCTTCCTTTTATTTTTTATTCTAGAGTTAGTAAGATCTTTAAACATGTTTTGCATAACCATGTTGTCAAAAGAGTCTCTTGATATTTTATGTCCTTTAATATATAAACTTCTATATACTTCTTCGTTTATTTTATCTATTTGTTCTCTTGATAGTCCTTCCTGCATATCACTTTCTTCCGTATATAAACTAGGTAGAAAATCTGAATCAGGATCGTACATCTCCATAATTTTATTTACTATCTCATTTTGCGCGTCTACAGATACATTTATTATTTCATCACTAGTCATTGGTATTTTAGTAATACTAGCTTCAGCTCCTTCAGATCTTTGTTGTTCGTTAGGAAAAAATGCATCTTCTTTAAACATATCAAAAACACCTTTTCTATCTGCAGATACACCAGACTTATTATATATATTAATTAAGTTTTTATCTGCTGTTTCAGGACTATTATTTTTTAAAAAATCTGATAATAAAGTATTTTGATTTACAGCATAAGGTTGAACTACATTATGTTTTCTACCTGTAGATTTTGACTCTAATTGTACTTGATTAAAACCAGGAGAAAAAGGATTTGTAACAATAAAATTATCACCAAACATTTTTTCAAAATCTTGAGTGACTTCAAGTTCATCATTAAAAGGATTATTAGCTTTTTCAACTAAGCTAGCAAACTCTTGATTATTATATGTTACATCTTCAGTTAATTCCTGCGTTAAATCTTCAGAAGAATCAAAATCTAAATATAACATATCACTGCCTAAAACTTCAGCATTTGCAGGTAAGTTTTCTTTAGAAACTAATCTAAATCCTTCAGGTAAATTGTTTTCACTCATATTATATTTTTATGGATTTCCTGTAGCTCCTGTAGCTCCTGTAGCTCCTGTAAATTTATTCTTAGGATCATAGATAACAACACTTCCATCTGGCCTCGTTAAATATATAGGACTTGTACTATTTGGATAATCTTTTTTAGCTTTTTCTACTAGCTTATTATATTGATCTTTAGTTGGTAATGAAAGTTCTCTAGCTCTTCTATTAATGTAAGATTGAGCCGCGTCTTTAGCATCAACTGAACTATATCCATCAACGCCAACTACGGTATTTAAGTATTGTAAAATTCCAAAAGGAGTTTGATAATCAACATTATTACCAGCGCCATCTATTATATTTTCTCCATCTATCTTAAAATTTATAGGATCTCCTGCTTTATTAGTTTTACCTCTATTTGCCTCATTAATCATTTTTACTATAGCATCATTAAACTTTCTAACTTCTGCTTCACTACCTCCTTTACCTGGAGCTCCTGGCATAGAAAAAGCTTGTTTTACATGAAGCAAGTTTCTGTCAACTATAGTTTTTAAATCTACTTCTATTTTTCCATCGTCATAGTTTTTCATCATTAACTCATGTTTTTTGTTCAATCGCGCTTGATCTGCTTCATGCTTTCTTTCTCTTTCTGAGTTTAGATTTTTTAACTTTTGAACTATAACACTTGTGTTATCAACTGCTTTTGGCTCAGTTTTTGATATAAAAGTTTGCTGATCTTTTGGTAAATATAAATCAGCTATATAGTTAGCTCTTTGAGTTTTTATTTCATCGTTTAACTTTAATGAAGCGTTTTTATCATCTAAATTTATTTTATAAATTTCTTCTATACCTTGAACACCTTTGCCTCTTAAAAACTGTGTTTCATCTACTGTAGCATTAGCAGCAAAATTAGGATCATTAACTAGTTCTTTTATTATTTCACCTCTTATTAAATTATATTCTGTTGCTTTAGTAACTACAGTGTTTCCATCATCATCTGTTTCTGTAACTTGATTTAATCTTGGTTTATATTTAGATATTATTCTAGCGTAAGAAGTTTTGTAAGAAGGATCAAAGTCATTAACATATTGTATAAGAGGTGCAGCACCTTTTTTAGTAGCATTTATATCGTTGCTAGCGTTAAAAGTTAATGTTTCATTGTCTTTGCTTGTAAATGAAACTATAAAAGCGCCGTTTTTATATTCAACTTTAGAACCTCGCCCATTGTTTAATATTATATCTTTTAAATATTCTTGATTTACACGAGGTGTTAATTGAGATACTTGATTAGCTGCTTGTCCATTTTCAAAAACTTTTTTAAATCCTGAAGCTTGCTCATCTTTATTAGCTAAATTTTCTAATAAATTTTTAGTTGCATTTACTAGTTGCGATTTACGTTTAATATATTCTGTTTGATCTCTACCTATAGAGTTATAACCTAATAAACTTAAATCGTCTATCTCTGCCATCATTATATCTTGCACTTGATTAGATACATTATTATCATCTAAATTATCTAATGATTGAGCTTGCGCTTGCAGTCCAACTATAAATTCTGTATTTGCGTTTTTAGCGGCTTCTATACTTTCTAAACGTTTATTAAAGCTATCTATACCTTTTTTTACAGCATCACCTAAATACCTAGCACTATCATCTATTAACATACTAGAGTCTACTTGTCTAGGACTAGTGTATTGTCTAGGTAATCTTAAATCTCCGCCATCTAAATCAAAATCCGTGTCTTTCATGTTGTTTATTATTGAGTTAATACAAGACCTGTTACAGGATCTTTATATGTTTTACTTAAATCATAACCTGTTAAACTAGCAAAAGGATCGTTAAAAAGATTACTTGAAGGAGTAAAAGTTTGTAAAGCTTCAGGAATAAAATTGATTCGAGGCTGAATAAACGGAACTTGGCCTTCCATTGGTACTCCTTCATATTCAGTACCAAGACCTTGCAGTCCAGATACTCTTGAAATTTGTGGCAGATTATTTATTCTTTGTAAACCTCTAGTAGGTACTTTAGAAGTAAAAGCTTCAGTACCTTCAAAATCAGCTAATGGATCAATTCCTACTTTTTGTTTTTGTAATTGAGCTTCAGGTTGATTAGAAGTTACACCTGGTCTAGGCGTTAGTATAGGTATAGATTTTTTTTGATCAGCTAAAAATTCTGCATCTTTTTGTTTTGGCAATACACCGCTAGCTAATGTCTCTAGACCTGAGCCAATTTGATCAAACATAGCTCTTTGATTTGCTATTTGAGTTGCTTTAAATATATCTGCTTGCCTTTGTATTCTATTTATATCTCTAACGTCTCTAGCCTCTTGCATACGCATCCTGAAGGTTTCTCCTTTAGCCTTAGCTGCATCAACTTGTAATTGACCTTGTGCTCTTAGTCTAGCATTTTGTGCTTCTTGTTTTTCTAAACTAGCTGATATACCTTGCTGAGACTGTAATGCAGCTTGAGCTAATGCAGTAGCTCCACCAGCTGCAGCACCTGTAGCTCTTAATGTATCTAAAGTATTTGCTAACGCTATGTCAGCATTTTCAGCTTGAAATCTAGCAGCTTGAGTAGCTACTGGTAAGTTCTTGTACGGGTTTTCTAAATCCTTATATGGATTAGTAATATCTTGTCTATCTTCTAAAAGTCTTTCTATTTTATTTACTTCTTTACCATACTGTATTCTAGCATTAGCTGCCATAGCTCCTGCAGCAAGAGCAGGTGCAGCCATTAATATGGCTTGAAACCCAGTACCTTCTTTTAATTCAAAATTATCTTTATAAGCCATTTATCTATTGTTGTGTTGGTGAAAACTCTGTTGATACGGCGAATAATTCTTTTACTCCGCCGAAATTTGTAGTAGCATCAGTAGACATATTTACTGTTGCAAAAAATCCTTTTATACCAGTTATAGAAGATCCAAAGTTTACTTCTTGTAGTGATGCTGGCGTATTGTTAACTAAATTAGCTACGTATTTATTACCTTTTCTATTAAATCCAGCTCTATACTGTATACCATGATCAGTGTAAAGTCCTTCTGAATAACTTTTAACAGGAAGAGTAACGTCATTTGATATAACACCATTGTTGTCTATACCATCAGACTGCATTGAATCTACTTGCCAACCACTACTTCCTTCATAACTTATTGTTTTAAAATTTTTACCTATTGAAGGTCCATTATTAAATATAAACTCAATTGAAGAATTATTATCTACACCGTAAAAATTATTATGATTAGTTCTAAGTAAATCAGCGTCATAGTGTTTATATAATATACCATACTTAGTTGTATACATACTATTTTTCATGCTAAATATAAGTTCAGGCCTATAAGTATAAAAAGTAACCCAGCCTTTAACAGATTCATCGTAAGCTATAGTATTATAGTTATCACTTAATTCATCGTTAGTTTTACTTCCAGTAAACTTTTGTAGTGAAACTATATAATTAGATTTATAATTATCATATCCTCCTACTATTCTATCTTTTCTAAAAAACTTAAATCTAATTTTAACACTTAAACCAGTAGCATTAACAGGTATAGGATTTCCTCTTGTGTAAACTACAGTTTTACTAACAGGTGATTGGCCAGAGTTATCTACATAAATACCTGTACCTATCACAAATGTTGGTAAATCAACAAAAGCATTAGGATTATTAGTAGCATCAGTATTAAGTTGAACTTGCGAACCTATTATTATATCTTCTGGTATTCCACCAGATACTGTTATTTCAAACCACCTTACTCCTGTAAAGTTTGTTTGCGGTTGTAAAACATTTGAAAGATCATCTGGACCTTGTACAATTCTACCAGTGGTATTATTATAATTAGGCGTTACTAGATCTGAATAAACTACTTGACCTTCTGATATTTTAACTAGTTCATCTCTAAAATAATCTTTCATACCATAGTTAGATATAGGCGTTATTCCATCTTTCGATAATCTTATTATAGCGTTTCTATCTTTGTCTGCAAAATAC
>TARA_R100000388_G_scaffold1420_1_pt1 | contig 13407 bp, 13 predicted proteins | sample TARA_R100000388 | Tara Oceans TARA_R100000388 (sample SAMEA2620360) | marine metagenome | biome: marine biome (ENVO:00000447); feature: surface water layer (ENVO:00002042); material: "saline water (ENVO:00002010), including plankton (ENVO:xxxxxxxx)" | depth 5 m | reverse complement strand
AATCGAAGGCATCTCTTTTCTTTAATATCTCTACCTCTGAAAAACACTTAGGACACGATAAATTAGTCATTACCGAAAACTCAGGGTAAGTCGGCATGGATTCATCTATATCTATATCCCCACCCCAAATTAACTCAGTATCGCACCAGTAACATTTCATTTGATAATCGGCATTGATGGGCCAGTAACCTTTGGTAAACCCTGATCCAATACTTTAGGTATCATTCCTGATACTTTTTCCATTACTTTATCCATCATCATCTTTTCAAATTGTGGACTTGTTATCCATTTGTATCCAGCGTAGCCAGCACCAATAGTTGTTATAGAAATAACAAATGATAAAATAGACAAAATAGATGAAATTTTATTTAACATGATTCGTGATGCACTGATTAAAGCAAGCGTACCAATAACATTTATGGTACTTTTTTTAATTATAGGACTTGCTCCATTGCGTGTCATGTATGGAATTATTGATAAAAATATTCCAACAAAAACTAATATATAATATCAACAATTCCTGCTTGTTTTATTTGTTTAGCTCTAAATGCTTGAGTTTTGCACGTACCACAACAATATATCTGTCTTTGTTCTTTTGTAAAATATTGTTTTTTACAATTAGGACAAATTTTTATCAATGAATTTACATCACATACTTTCTTGTAAATACAACCTTTATAAGTAATAAATTCTTCTATATTATCCATTTAATATTTTGTCTTGCCTAAAGTCACAGCAGCGTCTTGTTCAGTGAAATCTTCTGTTGTCCAAATTGATGTCGTTCCATCTTCCATGGTATAAGCCTTTATAATTTCAAGATGCTCAACATTCCTTTTTAATTTATCAAGTTGTTCATCATTAAGAGAAGACATGGCAGCAAGTTCATTAATAACAGTTACGCTATCTCCAGCATTTTTAAAAATAGTTGCAATTTCTTCTGTGGTACGTTCAGTCATTTAAGTAGGTTTTACAGGCCAAGTTATGTTATCTGGAAAACCAGCTTGTGCTGGAACATCTCTCAGTGCTTGTCTGTATGTTCTCCATTCATCTGTAATTCTATCAGCAAGTGCATATACGTCTGATTCACTGAGTAAAATATTTCTTTCTTGACGAGCCATCATAGGCTTCATGCTTTCCTCTTCAGCTTTTAGTGCTGCTATCTCTTCATCTGATAACTCATACTCAACACCATCTACTATTTTCTTTACCATGTTAACTATCCTTAATTCCGTAGAGGCATATTTTACCTGAGTCAAAAGTATATGATCCAGTTGCCTTAAATTGTACTTTATTAATACGGGCTGACTGAGCATCAGACATTCCACTGGCACTTTGTATAGATCCATCATAAGATCCTCCATCAAAACCACTACAGAATGAAAGAAATCTAGTATCACTCGTTTCTGATGCCCTGAGTATTTTTATTATACCTGTTAGATGTTTAGCTCTTTCAACCATCAATGGGCCATTATAGGCTGTACTTGTGGATGTACTGCTATATGAGTAACCATTGTTTTGACTGGCAACCTTAAAATTATTAACTATATAACTTGAACCATCATCTTCACTAAATGAAAAGTATATATGCGCTCTTCCTGCTGAGTACATATTAAATATAAATTCAAATTTATCATAGCCTGTAGGTAATGAAATTTCTATAGTTGCTGCTGAAGACGAAAAAATTGTATTTGATATATGAACATAATCACTACTACCACTACCGCCACCACCACTTGCCGCAGCAAACGCAGCTTCACCGTTAGCATCAACTGTTAATACATGACCTTCAGTAGGTGTTCCACCATTATCTTTAAGAACAAAATCAATTCCAGGTATTCTAAATTTATTAATAAGAGAATCACCTAAAGTTATTTCATTACTTACTGTCTGACTACTTGGGGTTGCATTTTTACCAATACAAGTATTATTATCACCAGTTGTTAATGCGTTAGCTCCAGAATTTCCAGAACTTTTTCCTATTAAAGTATTATCATCACCTGTAGTGACACTTGCACCACTACTGGCACCGTAAAAACAATTACTACCACCCGTAGTAAGGTCTCCACCAGAGTTATAACCTGACGCAGTATTAAAAGCAGGGGTAGTAAGACTATCTAATGCTCCATATCCAAAAGCATTGTTAAAATTACCAGTGGTGCAACTTTTCAGAGCTTGATACCCTAAGCTACTATTGTAACTTGCTGTAGTAGCATTTGTTAATCCGTTATAACCAATAGCTGTGTTTGAATCTGCAGTGGTTGCGCTTTTAAGAGTTCTATAACCAATCGCTGTGTTATTACCACCTGAAGTGGTACTCTCCATAGCTTTTTCACCTATAGCTACATTGTTACTGCCTGTAGTTGAACCGTTTACACCTTCACCTGCACTATATCCAACAAAAACATTTGAACTACCAGTAGTGTAACGTCCAGCATAAACACCAAAAGCCATATTTTGGCTTGTACTTGTTACTTTAGAAAGAGCTTCAACACCTACAGCACAATTATAATTTCCAGAAGTTTGGTCATTTAAAGCATCTTTTCCAAGAGCAACTGTGCTATTTCCTCCATCATCTGCTGCTAACGCCCCAGAGCCTATACCAATTGCTGCATCAGAATTATCAGTTTTTGCATCTGATAAGTCATTTAATGAGGATGCTCCTCCTCCACCTCCTCCTCCACCTCCTGAACCATTAGAAGCTGCTGTAATTCTTCCCTGTGCATCAACTGTTATATCTGCACTTGTATAGCTTCCAGCCGTAACAGCAGTATTAGCTATATTTAAAGTAACATCACCTGAAGTCCCACCTCCTGATAATCCTGTACCAGCCGTAACTGCTGTAATATCTCCGCTTCCACCACCACCGCCAGAATTTGCATCTACATAAGCCTTAATAGCTTTTGCAGAAGCCAACGTATCATCGCTACCTGAAACAGATGATAAATCGGTATCTAAAACACCGCTTTTTAAATTATCAACCTCAATATTAGAAATAGTATTATTATCTACATCTATTGTTTTATTGGTTAAAGTTTGTGTTGCTGCTGCTCCTACAATCTCCTGATCTCCCCCTGCAGGCAAAGTTAATACATTAGTAACAGAAGCACTGTGAGGCTGTCCTTTAACTGTCTGTCCATGTGAATTGCTTTCACAATTAAAAACAAGTGTTCCAGGATTTGTATTACCTTTTAAAACTGTTTTACCTGTACCATTTGGAGCCAGTTCAATATCTGCATTTGAGGTGGTAACAATATCCTGACCGTTAACATCTAGCGATCCGCCTAACTGAGGTGAGCTATCTTCAGAAACATTTTGAAGACCGCCACCTATTTCTTTAATGGTGCTGCTATCTCTTACATATAGTTTCTTTGCCGAAGTATCAACAGCAACTTCACCATCAACAATATCGCTGGTTGTTGGTGTGCTTGTGCCTCTTTTCAGCTTAATTACATTAGCCATTAGTTTGACCCCCTATGGTTCAGAAAGTTCCCCCGTCCACATCAAAACCTGATGTAGCACCATCCTCAAGAAACGTGACCAAGTCACTCAAAGCAACTTGGACAACGCTTCCGTTATCGTTTATAACCATACGATCTGCTGTCGCTAATGTTGTAGATGTAGCTGAAGTATTACCGTCTAAAATATTTAACTCTGCTGTTGTTACAGTTGCACCATCAAGAATCTGTATTTCTGTTGATGTTAAAGCAGCTAATGCAGCAGATCCACCAGATTGACAACCAGATAAGTTATCTAAATCAGCATCATAAGCTTGAACATTAGTACCAATAGCTAGTCCTAAAGCAGTTCTAGCTGCACTTGCACTTGTAGCACCTGTTCCACCATCACTGACAGCTAAAGTTCCTGTTATAGAACTAGCACCAAGATCAACAGCCATTTCTGTCGATTCAATTACAATTCCACCATTCGCTTTTAAATCAACGCTTAATTCGTTTCCTGATTTATCAAGGCCATCTCCTGCCGTAACGTTCCCACTAGATGAAAATGTACTAAATGCTAAATTATCTGATGCGACAACAGCACTTCCTTTGTTATTAGTACAAACAAAACCAATATCGGCATTTGTAGAACCCTGTTCAACAAAAGTGAACATACCAGCAGCATCTACTCCAGCAGCTAAATCTGTTGTCCTTTCCCATGTACTAGCCTTGCAAAGATATAATCCATTTTGACTAGCAGTTGATTGGTTTTTTACTAAAACTCTTTCATCAGCAGAAACCGCAACTCCATCAATTGTTTGCGTTCCAGAAAGTGTAATATTAGCTGTTGTTGCTACCTTTACAGAGTCTTTAACATCTAATCCTTGTGCAACTCCATCGACATAAGATTTTGACGCTGCATCACCATCAGCAGTTGGTGTCGCTAGGTTTGTAATTTTTTGACTGTTAAGACTTACAGCACCATCTGGAGCAGTAAATTCATTTAGCTTTAATAAATCAGCAGCTACTAATGCTCTAAAGGTAGGAGCTGCAGCACTTCCAGTCGTAGGACCAGCCAACACAATATTTGCATTTCTTGTTGTTGTTTTATCAAAAAACGCTCCAGAGCCACCTATCGTAATTATTGAACTTGCAGAAGGTGGTGTAGATCCATTATCACCAAAACCATAATATAGAGTTAAATCATTCTCGTTAAAAGCTAATTCTGAAGGAGATAAACTAGATGGCGCACCAGCACTCCCACTTGCTGCTCTTTTTTTAATTCTTATAGTGTTAGACATGATTTAAAAATTGCCCCCGTTGACGAGTGTAAGTTTGGTGGTAGTATCATCTGCTTTTAATGTACCACTTGCTGCGTGAAAATACAGTATTGAATCATCAACTGCATTATCTAAGTTTATGGCAGTACCAGCAGGACCCTGTGGGCCTTGAGTTGATACTGTGATTACTGTCGCATTACCCTCTGTAACTGTAACAGTATTAGTAGTCTCATTAACTGTAACAGTATTTTTTTCTTCTGTAATTTGAACTGTGTTCATGCTGTGTAACCCTCAGAAACAAATATAGTACCCTCTAAATAATATTCTTTGTCACCTGATCCATTTGTAAGAAGAACATCATATTTTAAAACATCTGGAGTAAAAGTTGCAGTTTGCGTATCTGTTAATGAAATACTTACTGAACCTGCCGCTCTATCTGTATAAGTAACATTGAAATCAGCATATTTTGTGGTGCGTGTTTCTTCCCAAACCTGTGCTGCTACAGTAAATCCTGTTAAATTTATCGCATTACTACTGCTATCTTTAAATAACAAAGGGATCGCATGATCTGATCTCCTCTGCAATGTAAAGTTATACGTTCCAGGTTGAATTGCCATTAGCTACCTTCAAGTACAGCTACTTTAGCTTCTAATGTTTCTATCTTAGCAATAGCTTCTTGTAATGCTGCTGTTAATAATGGAACAAGTTTACTTTGATCTATTCCTTGTAATATAGGCTCATTATCAGAATCAACTGCATCTTTTGTACCTGTTATTGCTTCTGGGACTGCTGTTACTTCATGTGCAAAGAAACCATCAACTGTTTTTGTTGGATCAGCTTTGAAATTAAACCTATAAGGTTTTAATGTTTTTAATCTTGTAATACCATCAGATATTAGTACTTCATTTTCTTTAATACGATAATCTGAAGATGTGTTGTAAGCAGTAGCAGAACCGTTTGTATTTATAGATCCAACATCTCCATTTGTGTTTCTAAAAACAATTGCATTTCTATCAGCCGCATCTGTTGCGTTTGTACAAATTGCAGCAGTGGTTCCGCCTTGCACAGTTAGTAAGGCATTACTTAAAACGCTAGTTGTTCCAAGACTTAAATTTCCTGCAGCAATCATTCTAGCCTTTTCACTTCCATCGATTATTATTTGCAAAATACTGTCTGCTACTGCATTTGTTGGATCAACACTTATTAATCCCGATGCACCTTGGTTACCGAATAATGTTGAGCCTGTGTTATCTGTGGATTGATAAAAAGAACCTGCATCAGTACTTGTTGCGATCACTGAATCATCTGCTCCAAGATTTATATCTAATTTTGTACTAGGTGTTGCAGTGCCTATACCAATTCGATCAGTACTAGCATCTAAATAAAATAAATTTGCAACTGTATCACCTTCAATTTTAAAATCTATATCATTGCCACCTTCATTAAATATTGTCGCAGTTCCAAGCTGTAACCTTGAAACACCTGCTGTTGCAAAAGCTAATGTTTCAGTAGAATTATCTCTAAACATCCCTGTTGAATTATTATTTATAAAAGCTAATGACGGATTACTTACAGTACCATCACCGAGAAGATAAACACCAGTCAGAAACAATAAAGAAACCCATCCATCATTTGAGCTATTTCTTATCTTTAAAATTCCAGTGCTAGTATCAGCCCACCATTGATAAGCATATTTTGTAGCAGGTTCGCTTGCACTTGAATTATTAGATACAATCGCAGCAAGAACATTATTAATATCTGCTCGAACTGCCGCACCCGTTCCATTTGCTATATCGTAATCGTGAGTAGCCATTTAAAAACTTACTAAATTATTCATATAATAACCTTATTTAACTTCCTTTACCAAAACCTATTGCAGTATATTTAAAATTCATATCTTTCAATCCGCTACTACTTCTTGTTTCTATTGTAAATTGAGTTCCTGTTACTGACGTAATGTTAAAAAAGTCACCAGTGGCAACACCTTCAAGAGTTATTCCGATAGTTGGCAAAAATGCAGAAGTTGATCCACCCAATGAAGCAGTGCCAGTGAAAAAGGGATCTTGGAAAGTAACAGTTTTAGCTCCACCTGATGTTGCACAATTACTTGCTATTGCTGTATTTACTGTTTCGGTTCTACGTTTTACACTCGCTTCAAAACCTAATTCACTAACATTTATTGTTTCATCAGGATCTTCAGATGTCATTTCAACTCTAAATTTAAATGCTCTTGCTCTAAATTCCCCATTAGCAAAAACATTATAAGGACTAAAAACATTACTTATATTACAGTTACCACTTGTTGTGACATTATTACCTGAGCTGTCTTTTATTTTTATAAATTCAATAACTCCCCCACCACTTGTAAAAGGTGTATTACTCAAATTTTGTAAACGTTCACTTAGCTGTACACCTCCACCAGGTAAAGTAAATAAAACAGTAAAATTATTATCAAAATTTTTAGCTGGTCCAGTAAGAAAAATAGCTTTTATAGTATCACCAGCAACTAAACCGTCATAATCAGAACCAGTATTAAATCTAATAAAACCAGAACTACGTAGCGTATATTTTTCAAATTTTGTTTTAGCTTCTAAAACACAAACATTATCATTAGTTACAGATGCAACTTTTAAAAAACTATCTTCTGCTGTTCCACTTGTAAAATCAACTCTAAAATTATCGCCAACACTTGCTCCATGACTTGTTGCATTTAATGTAATTAAATTTTGAGTTTGACTATAAGTTGCAGCAGTTGAAATAGCTGGATCACCTTGACTTGTAGAAACTAATAATTTAGCGTTACATGTTTCAGCAACAGCACCATCAAAATCAATAATAAAGTCAATAAAAGCTAGTCTAGAATCAAATAAATCATTAATTATTACAGCAGAAGTAACAAATCTTCTAATTAAATTAAGATTAAAAATTGAACCTAAATCAACAATATTCACAAAATCATAAGAGCCTACACCAAAAATATCACCCACCCCGAAATCAAAATTACTTATAAAACCATCTACAAAAGGCCACATATCAATAGAAAAACTACCATCTAAAACTAAACCATCAAGATCTGCATCAAACCTTGTTCTTGATTTCTCACCTTGAAATGGTGGACCAGTTGTATCTTCTCTTTGTGTAAGTATTATTTGATTGGGTTGTGCATCAGGTTGAGTACTAACAAAACCTATTTGTGCTGCATTTGCAGACCTTCTGCCACCATCATCGATAAATTTAATACTATAAGTACCTGGCAAAGCTGGTACTAAAGCTTCAGTTGCATTACCAGCAAGTTGTTCAACAATATCTGTACTGTTGGCAAAAGTGGCTAAAGTTCCTGTATTTGGTGTATGTCTGACTTGTACTCCTCCACCATGAATTACATCTATAGATATTGATTGATTAAAACGTAATCTAATAAATTGTTCTGAAACAGGCTCAAATGTTAAATTTGTTGGATCTTCTGGTAATTCTGTTTTACCAATGCTATTAAATGTTATTTGATTAGGAATATCACTAAGTTTATTTAATGTATTTACAGAAAATACTCTTATGGTAAATTTTCCGCTTGAGATATTATCTATTGAAAATTCGGTTGATTTTAGTTCCTGATTTATAAAGTTAGAATTGTTGAAATTATGTTGAAGATAATAACCAATAGCACCTTTAACAGCAGAAAATTGAATATTTAATCTTGAAATAGCTTTATTATTAATAACAACTATTTCTTCTGTTGCAGATAAATTTTCTGGAGCAGGTAATTTTCTAGTTATTAATGTAAAATTTTTAACAGGTAACGGTGTTCCATCTTCTATCGAAGCATACTTACCACTATTATGTGATGCTGCTGTAATACTAAATGTAAGATTTTCATTTTCTTGTACATTAATAACTCTCCATGTTGTAGCTTCTACTGTTGTATTCTGTAAAACCCAAACACTATTAACATTTGGTGCGGTGTTAACTAAACTGCCACTTGAATCTTCCATTTGAAAATGTTCACCACTAGAAAGTGTTATTACAGCTCCACTTATAGAACCTACTGTTTTAGTACTTAACGTTCCATCGGGCATTATTACGCTCACTGTTGGGCTGTTTGAAGAATCTAAATTAGTATCAGATGTATTATCAACAGTTATTGTATTTGTTGTCGCAGCATTGATTCTTCCTCCTCTTCTTACTCCTTGTTTCATTTTATCTGCTATTGATATTATTTGCCCTGGACGTACAACTACACCTGCCTCGGCAGTAATAACAAAGTTAACTAGTTCAGATGAATTATTTTGATTGAACAATAGCCATTTTGCATGTCTTGAGGCTTGACCCCTTGATGTAATCCCAAAGGCTTTTATGGTTTGAGTTTTGATACCATATTTTGACTGTGCCGTTAAATCATCTTCTGTTTCATAATCAATAGATTGAGTTAACATATCAAAGAAACCTACATTTATTTTTGTAAACTTTGCTTTTTGACTTTGATTACTATATGAAAAACCACCCTCTAATACATTTGAAATATTAAAAGTATAAACAGGATCAGATGGCCTATCCTGAGTAATTGTGATACTGCCAGCCTCGTAAAAGGCCTGAGCGTGCATTACAGAACAAATATTCTGTATAAGAGTAAAAGCATCAATTTGATTATTAATATTTACATTACAGCTAAATCTAGGTTCAGTTGAACCTGTATCAGATCCATCGTCAACTAGTTCTGAGTTATAAACAGACGCAGAGTAAAAAGAAAACTTATCTATTGTTGTTTCTGAAATTGATGCACCATAACGTGTATTAGTTAAAACATCATATAAAACCCACGCTGGATCGCTTGTCCATTCCTTATCTGTTTTTAACGTGCCATTAAACGTGCCACTAAAAGATAAGCTTCCATCCGCCCTTACAGTTGCATTATGAGGTATTTTTACTTTAATACCTTTTATACGATATGTTCTAACTGGTATTGATCTAAAAGATTCAGCGTTAAAGCGTAATCCAACATGTGCAATATCAGCATACGCTCTCTGTTGTGATGTTATTTTTGTAAAGGATGACCAAATAGATTGATTTGATAAATTAGAATCATCAGAATCATTAGAAATTCTAGTTACAGTTACAGTTATTGGATAACTAAAATTTTTTAAACCTGTAATAATATAATCTCTAGAATATGGAGTAAGAGATTTTCCCTTCACAGAACCTAAAGAACCAAGAATAGGAGTATGAATAGATCCATTATTTTCTGTAATTTTAATCTCTATATTTACCTGCGTTCCACTCATTTTATTTTCGGCAACTTCAAAAAATTGTAGTGAAGGGAAAAGCATTGTAATTCTTAATTTATCTATTTGATCTGATATTGATCTTGAAACTGGAGTTGCTTTTTTTACTTCAACACCAACAGCAATTTCAGTTTCAATTTCGTTTATTGTGTCTAATGATGTCTGACTTGAAGTGCCAAATCTAGGCTCAAAACTTACATCTCCTCTTAAAAAATTAAAATCACTTTCAGAAAGATTACTTATATCTGCTGATTGTTTTAAAACTTGTGTACCATCAAGAAAAACATCTTTTAAAGCTGCAATATTATATATATCTGTTCCTTGTGTTTGATTTAATTCTATTGCAGTATAAAATCCTGCTATTTCTCCTTCGGATAAAACATCTATAAGACTGTTTGATTGTTTACTAGACAATGGAGAGTTGTTTGTAGCGTTAATACCATCTACACTTCCTTCTACTAAGTTTTGCTGATTCTGTTTTGTAAACTTAAGATTACCAGAAGTTGAAGTTATACTGGTTGAACTTTCAACTACAAAAACTGTAGAAGATGTCACAGAAGTAACAGGTAAATTTTCGGAAGTAGCTGAACCAGAAGTAATATCTAAATTAATTACGTCATCAACATTTATTGTTTCTGAACTAGCATGAGTAATTGTAATAAGATTATCTTGTTGTTCATAAGTTGCATTTACAGAAAGATCTGCTATATAAAAACTAACTACTTCGTTTGGAATAGTAGCAGAAGTTGTACGAGTAACAGTAAAGACAGTTGATGAAGTAACTGAAGCTACTGATAAAACTTCTCTTGACTGATTAGTACTACCCACAAGAAAAATAATATTTAAAACATTTCCAACATTTATTGTTTCACTACCGTCATGCGTAATTGTTGCTGTATTTCCTGATTGAGAAAAACTACCAGTTTCAACAGTAACACCCTCTATTTCAACTAACTTTCCAGCAGCATCAAAACGTACATTATTTCCTAAACCGTCTGTTCCATGTTCTTTTAAAAAAGTATCAAGCTGTTTGTCAGAAATTTCACCAAAATAATGCTCTAAAAAAACAGGAACAAAATCTACATCAACATTTGGGTCAGATTGAATTGAAAAATCTGGCATTATACTGAAACCTCAATTTGATCGGTATCAATTCCATTAGATACATTAATACTTCCCACAAAAATATCTCCATATACAAGAGGTAAAGCTACACCTGCACGACTAACGTTAGAAACCCCACTAAAAGCAGCGTTAACAGTGGGATCTTCTGGTTCTAAAGATGACATCGGCTTTGGTTTTGGTGTTAGATAATTAGTAACATCATTAAGAATTAAACCAATACCAAGATTAGTAGCTATTGAAGCAAGAGATTTTAAACCAAATATAGTTTTTGCACTTCCAGCAAATAACAAACCAATTCCAGTTAAAATACCAAAAATTTTACCCTCGACAACTGGTATAATTTTTATTTCTTCTGCTATTGGATGAAACATATTTTTCTCTGTTACGTTATATCCACCAATATCCACCTTGTAAAATTTATCTATCATATATGTTTCCAGTTCTGGGTGATTACAACGTAAAAAACGCATAACCTCAACAATATTTTTAACTTCAGCCTTCTGCTCTTTCCATCCTACAAATTCTGCCAGATCTCCATATAATTTTACTGTCTTAAGCATGGATTTTTCTATAATGTTTCTATTTTATCTGTTGGTTTAAATTTAAACCATCTTTTTGTCTTTAGTCCAATAATATACCAAGTTTTATTGGAACGTTTACAACTTATAATATCTGCTTCACTAGGATGCTCTGTACCAATTGGATGAGAATGTATGACAGCATGAATTTTGCCATATTTGTCTTCTGTATCAGCCCAATCCAAAGGGTCTAATAAAAACTGTAGATCATTATGTAAAGCTAAATTTTTACAAGGAATATATTTATCTTCATTTTGATAATTAATAAGAAGTCCACATGATTCTCTAGGTGCTTCCTGTTCTGCATGAACAAAAGCATCTTGTTGCCATGTCATTGATTTAAAAATGTACCAATACCAGGAAATATATCTCTTGTAGCTACTCTCTTTGGCAACTGTAAATTAATTAAATCAAGTTCAGATGCAAGTTCAAATTGTACAATTTCAAAATTTTCAACTACCTTTCTATCTATAAAGTAAATTTCTTGTGGTAATTCTTGCGTTGTATCAGGAGTACCAAATGGATTTGTACCGCCAGTAAAGTTTGCAGCATCTAAATACCTTGCAAGTGTCCTAATTCTTGTAAATTTTGCACCATTAAGATCATTATTAGCAGTAACAGCATTCACAGTGGCGAACAAGGCAGTAATAGTTCCTAAAATATTACTGATAGTAAAAGTAGGACGAGGAATAGAACCTGACGATCCATCAAATTGAAATCCCGTTGCCTCGCATGGAAACTTTTGATATGTATTGCCCTGCCAAACTAGATCTGTATTATTTAAATCATTTGTACCTGCATGAAATCTTTGCACATCTGTAGATCCATGTAATGTGCTATCTAAGGTCAAGGTAAAAAGTTCGATGATAGAACTTGGATTAATCTTCTGTAGTTCTGATACTGGTATTGGCATTATGGTTCAAATACTTCTCTAAATGTTACCTGTACTCTTGCACGATTTAAATATGGCATTGATTTATTCCAAGATTCGCATACAAATTGAGAAGAACTTGATTCTCCTGGTGGGGTGAAGGTAAAGCTGGCACTATCAACTGCTCTGGCATCTAAAAAGGTTTCAATTGTATCTGCATCTGTTTCTGAAACTTCAAAAGTTAAATTAAATATCTTTGGATTTTGATTTAAACCAAAAAGTAATCTGTGTTCATAGCCATCACCAAGTTTTACTGTTTTAGTATTTGGTTGGGATCTTTTTTGAACTCCGTATGTCGGAGTAATTGATGGAAAAGTAGCCATTATGCAAGCAAACCTCCAGGACGTTTTTGTTTTATTAGTTCAGATTGTATAGCAGTAGCAATAGCAGAGCCAAACTGATTAGCTTGTTCTTCATTACCTTCAACAGAAGAACCAGAAGCATCTACGTTTACTACAATATTTGTTGAACCACCAAGAGCATGATTTGGTGTAATCATTCCTGATACACTTGGACTGAATAACTCAGGCCCTTGTTCTCCTACTAAATAACTTCCACCTCCCATCACAGGACCACCACTAGCTCTTCTACCACGCATTCCTGATCCTCGAACATTAGGTGTTGATCTATCTATGCTAGATATTCCAAAAGATCCTGGAAGTAACAAATCACCACTAGCAATACCTGTGGCAGCAACACTTGTATTAGTAGCCGTTGATAGAGGATTTCCTAAAGAACCAAGACCCATAAAACTCTTAAATATTCCAAAAATACCTGATT